>WLWD01003561.1_pt1 | contig 37157 bp, 21 predicted proteins | sample 6712731 | NCBI WGS metagenome assembly WLWD01 (sample SAMN12718690, study PRJNA576275) | sponge metagenome | isolation source: marine sponge | host: Mycale hentscheli | place: New Zealand: South Island, Marlborough, Capsize Point | collected 2014-11-01 | reverse complement strand
GTACTGGACCAGTTGTAGTTTGAATAGAGTACAGGACCAGTTGTAGTTTGAATAGAGCACTGGAGCAGTTGTAGTTTGAATAGAGCACTGGACCAGTTGTAGTTTGAATAGAGTACTGGACCAGTTGTAGCTTGAATAGAGAACTGGACCAGTTGTAGTTTGAATAGAGCACTGGACCAGTTGTAGTTTGAATAGAGTACTGGACCAGTTGTAGCTTGAATAGAGCACTGGACCAGTTGCCGGAGGGTAAGTTTGTTCAGTTTAGTACAGGAGGCGGACAGTCCTGTAGCAAAGGTTTCTGCTGACTATGCAGGATGAATATAGCAATTGGGTTGTTGTTAAGGAAATATAAATTAGTTCACTCCTCTACATTAGATTGGTGGGCATTATTTTGTGTTAAAAATTAATGTCAAGTGTGTTTAAATAGAATTAATTCACAAGTGAAGTGCTCTATATATCACTTGAGACTGACCAAAGACAATGCCATGGACATAATACAAAGGTGAGAAAACAGTAGGAATGGGATTAGAAAAGTAGGAATGGGATTAGAAAACAGTGGGAATGGACATGTAATGTGATTATGAGGCTATGGAATGTGATTTAAAGGTGAGAATATGGTAGGAATGGATTAAAGTGAGACAGTAATAAGAGTGAGATTAGAAGGGACACAATGAGTACTTGTGGATGATTTTGATACCTTTTCAGGTTGTGCATATCTACTGAGTAACGCCCCTTTGTGTCACACTGTGATCATGTTTGGTTTAGCTGGCATACATGATGAGTCAAAGCCGTGCACAATGGATACTTCTTGTCACTATATTTCAATCTATAAAGTAGCTAGCTACTGTAGCTATTACAAAAGACCCAAATAATAATTTACTTGGTGCCTTATCATTATGTCAATGTGGACATAGCTCATGCAAGTCAGTATGTAGCTCATGCAAGTCAGTATGTAGCTCAAGTCCATATGTAGCTCAAGTCAGTATGTAGCTCATGCAAGTCAGTATGTAGTTCATGCAAGTCAGTATGTAGCTCATGCAAGTCAGTATGTAGCTCAAGTCAATATGTAGCTCATGCAAGTCAGTATGTAGTTCATGCAAGTCAGTATGTAGCTCATGCAAGTCAGTATGTAGCTCAAGTCAGTATGTAGTTCATGCAAGTCAGTATGTAGCTCAAGTCAGTATGTAGCTCATGCAAGTCAGTATGTAGCTCAAGTCAGTATGTAGCTCATGCAAGTCAGTATGTAGATCATGCAAGTCAGTATGTAGCTCATGCAAGTCAGTATGTAGCTCAAGTCAGTATGTAGCTCATGCAAGTCAGTATGTAGCTCATGCAAGTCAGTATGTAGCTCATGCAAGTCAGTATGTAGCTCATGCAAGTCAGTATGTAGCTCAAGTCAGTATGTAGCTCAAGTCAGTATGTAGCTCATGCAAGTCAGTATGTAGCTCATGCAAGTCAGTATGTAGCTCAAGTCAGTATGTAGCTCATGCAAGTCAGTATGTAGTTCATGCAAGTCAGTATGTAGCTCAAGTCAGTATGTAGCTCAAGTCAGTATGTAGCTCATGCAAGTCAGTATGTAGCTCATGCAAGTCAGTATGTAGCTCAAGTCAGTATGTAGCTCATGCAAGTCAGTATGTAGCTCAAGTCAATATGTAGCTCAAGTCAGTATGTAGCTCATGCAAGTCAATATGTAGTTCATGCAAGTCAGTATGTAGTTCATGCAAGTCAATATGTAGTTCATGCAATGAAACTGTAGGCATAAATGCTAAGAAAAGCTAAACATGCAAGAGACACTCACCTACCAGGTAGTTGCTATGGGGACCTCCAATTCCAGCACTCTGGTAAATATGAAGCAAAACGACTGCGGGTAGCGAGATATTATTTGTTCACGTGAGTACGGTGTGACAATAGGGGGTGTTACCAACAATAGCTTACGATCATACAGCCAACAAATTACCATCTTTTCTGAAAAAATAAGTCGAAACAAAAATTTCTGGCACATTAAAGGGACTTAATTGTCCAGTTCAACATTTTCATGCCTGTTTCAAACACACCACCTGTGTTATAACACACCAGCTAAGCCAAGGATAAACACACCACCTGTGTTATAACACACCAGCTAAGCCAAGGATAAACACACCACCTGTGTTATAACACACCAGCTAAGCCAAGGATAAACACACCACCTGTGTTATAACACCAGCTAAGCCAAGGATAAACACACCACCTGTGTTATAACACACCAGCTAAGCCAAGGATAAACACACCACCTGTGTTATAACACACCAGCTAAGCCAAGGATAAACACACCACCTGTGTTATAACACACCAGCGAAGCCAAGGATAAACACACCACCTGTGTTATAACACACCAGCTAAGCCAAGGATAAACACACCACCTGTGTTATAACACACCAGCTAAGCCAAGGATAAACACACCACCTGTGTTATAACACACCAGCTAAGCCAAGGATAAACACACCACCTGGGTTATAACACACCAGCTAAGCCAAGGATAAACACACCACCTGTGTTATAACACACCAGCTAAGCCAAGGATAAACACACCACCTGTGTTATAACACACCAGCTAAGCCAAGGATAAACACACCACCTGTGTTATAACACACATCTAAGCCAAGGATAACCAACCACCTGTTTATAACACACCCAGCTAAGCCAAGATAAACACCCCACCTGGTTTATAACCCACCAGCTAAGCCAAGGATACACCACACCACCTTTGTTTAACACACAGCTAAGCAAGGGATACACCCACCACCTGTTTTATAACACAGGCCGCTAGCCAAGATAAACACAACCATCCTGTGTTTTAACACACCAGCGAAGCCGGATAAACATCCCACCTGTGTTATACCACACAGCTACGCCAGGATAAACCACCACCTGTGTTTAACAACCCGCTATTTCCAAGGATAAACACACCCATTTGTTATAACACCCAGCTAAGCCAAGGATAAACACACCACCTGTGTTTTTATAACACACCAGCTAAGCCAGGAATAAACACACCACCTGTGTAGAACACACAGCTAAGCCAAGGATAAACACACCACCTTTGTTATAACACACCAGCTAAGCAAGGATAACACCCACCTGGTTCTAACACACCAGCTAAGCCAAGGATAAAACACCCACCTGTGTTATAAACCACCCGCTAAGCAAGGATAAACACAACCACCTGTGTTATAACCACCCAGCTAATCCAAGGATAAACACACCCACCTGTTGTTTTATAACCACCAGCTAGCAAGTATAAACTACCACTGTGTTAACACACCAGCTAAGCCAAGGATAAACACAGCCACCTGTGTTTATACCCCCTAAGCCAAGGATAAAACACCACCACCTGTGTTATAACACACCCAGCTAAGCCAGGATACACACCACCTGTGTTATAACACACCAGCTAAGCCAAGGATAAACACACCACCTGTGTTATAACACACCAGCTAAGCCAAGGATAAACACACCACCTGTGTTATAACACACCAGCTAAGCCATAGAACACATTATTGTTTTAGTACATATATAGATGCATTATAAATAGTACACAATGGATGTATTTTTATAAATAGAACATGTTATTATATAGATATAGTAATTAACTAACCTATAAATATTATTAGTGGTTAGCATTCAAATTTAATTTTGGTCAGACCAACTCGCTCGCCACTTGTGCTAAGCACATCACTAGTTGTTATAGTATTGATGTACTATAAATAGTACATTATAATATAGATGTAATTTTATAATAGAACATGTATTATATAGATGTATAACACATTGTTATAATTATATGATGATAAAGCCTTTTCAAAACCACAAATTATGGCTCCTCTCTGGAGGGGGAGGTGTTTCCGGTCGACACCGAAAAGGTGTTCTGACGGCACATAATTGGTGGTTTGTTGAGTACGAGACTGCAGCAAGCTGTACTGCTCAACAGTATAAAGGTAAAATGTGATGGTCTTGGAAGTCGAGGGTTGTCGAGGGTTGTCGAGGGTTGTCGTAGCTCAGTGGTTAGAGCACTGGTGGCTGAAGCCAGTGGCCCTGGGTTGGAATCCCCGGCAACAACTAAGATTTTTTTTTTCACATTTTTTCTTTGCTTTTTTCCAGACCCCTTTAGGTGAGAAAGTTTCAATCCACATTGTTATAGATCACAGTATTGTTGTGTTATAGATATGATGTTGTCTTGGATTGTACGGACAATCCTGCTACTCGATATCTGCTCAATGATGTGTGTGTTATGACTGGAAGGCCTCTGGTGTCTGGAAGTGCCCTGCGGTTTGAAGGACAGCTCACTGTGTACCACTATGAAGAAGGTCCATGCTACCGGTGTCTCTTTCCCCAGCCTCCCCCTCAAGGCACTGTGACTAACTGTTCCGATGGAGGAGTCATTGGACCAGGTACAGTTGTAGACCTGTCACTTTAGTCGGACTAGGTATATTTGTGGGGCCAATTGTAGGACTAGACTTTTTAGGGATTGGTATAATTGTTGGACTAGTAACTGGACGAAGTGCTTTGTAGGACTTAGCATAACTTTTAGGTTGTTGACCAGGCACTTTAGAGGACTTGGTGGGCAGTTAGTCATAAGCAGCTGAGGTGGGAGAGGGGCAGTTAGTCATAAGCAGCTGAGGTGGGGGAGGGGCAGCTATAGTATGTCCAAGTTGAGTTGTGGTGGTAAAAACCGTTAATAACTTTTGAATGGAAGTAGCTACGCTTCTGGAGTTTGTACCATTCGAAAGCTCTTGCCGAAGCGATCCAGAAAATTCCCTTTAAAAACTTCAGAGCCAGCGGGAAAGTGCAGTTCCAAAACTCAATAGAAAAGTCTATGGGAATAAATAAACCACACGTTTCCCGCGCTACACGCGGTAGAATTTAGTCACGTGCTCAAACCGGGCCAACCACGTGCGCAGTACCTCAGAGACAATTGTAAACAAAAAGCAGTCGCAGTTAGGTGACTTCGTTTCTACTCTTCTGCTTGACATTCTGGTTCATTTTAGGCTCAGGACTTTGTTGCTATTCAAGGCTACTTAACAAGAGCAAGCTACAGTGTGAGGTACGTTTGTAACATAGGGCCTATTTATTTAGAAACTCAGACAATTTACTGTTTGCTGACCAAGATAATAAGATATACAATTTATCATAGACTCTATATGCCACTATTTATGCTTTAGCTGTCCATTACTCCTCATATCTATATAGGTACAGTTCTCTATGGTTATGGGGATGCTATTGACCACCCTCCTAATTCAACTGCTGCTTGTATCTACCACAATTTCATGTTATCATAAAATTATGTAATAGAGCATAAGCGCTTATGCTCTAACTATTTTAGATCCCGTTTACGCATGCCCAGTTTCCACTAGCAACTTTGTTTATCAGCATTTTCGCAGAAATGGCTAAAGGGAAAAAATAGTGCACACCACTTACCAAGTTAGTACACCTAGTAACAATATAGCAACGGGATCTAAATAATATATATTGTATATGTCATTATAAAATTATATTAATTATGTCAATTTTTTTGTATAATTAAAAAAAAGTTGAAATTTAACAAGTAGATAGAAAATATAGTAAAATCATGAATAAAATGATATGAATGATTCAGTGTGAAGACAAAGTAATACTGGAATGTGTTGTTGAGTACTTCAGAAGTTTGTCATATCAAGTAAGTAAGAATAGAGTTTAAATACATGCTTAAGCACACAACAATCAGACTTACTTGAGGAGGCGTACAGCCGCGGTCCTGCGCTTCTTTTCCTCTAAGAATTGTACTACATTGGATCACCCTCCACAACCTTCAGCCAGTTTTAGCGCACAATTAGAAGCTCGTATAAACGATAAACTACGAGTGATTAGTTATAACAGCTGAGGTTCTTCAATTTGTTAAGGGGGTGGGGTAAGGGCTGGAAGTAAAAGTCAAGTCCAATGTAGTTATGTAACTTATAACAAGGAGCCATAATTTTTATTCTAGTACTGACCTGTTACCAATTATGGGTCATATTATCCCTCATGCCACAAGCCTCCCATTGAATAATGATGTAAAAATTGAAAAGGGGGGGGGGGGGCTTATTTCCCTTTAAAACTTTGAAAGGGCTTCAGCTGCTCCAGTCCCCATTCCCAGCCTCCTATGAGAGCAGCGCCACACTAAAGCCTTTATGGAATCACTACATGAGTTTTAGCTATTACTTTCTAGCTACAGTGTATTGTTGTTGTTGGTGCCCATCAGCTCAAATTTTATGGATTCATAGAACTTCATCTTCACAAACGATTCAAATTCTTCAGAGGCCACAATAACATAGCATGCTAACAGAAGGTACATCTCAGAGCTATACTATAACACAGTATGCTAACAGAAGGCACTCTCACCTCAGAGCTATACTATAACACAGTATGCTAACAGAAGGTACTATCTCATCTCAAAGCTCTACTATAACACAGTATGCTAACAGAAGGCACTCTCTCATCTCAAAGCTCTACTATAACACAGTATGCTAACAGAAGGCACTCTCTCATCTCAAAGCTCTACTATAACACAGTATGCTAACGGAAGGCACTCTTTCACCTCAGAGCTATTCTATAACACAGTATGCTAACAGAAGGCACTCTCTCATCTCAAAGCTCTACTATAACACAGTATGCTAACAGAAGGCACTCTCTCATCTCAGAGCTATACTATAACACAGTATGCTAACAGAAGGTACTCTCTCATCTCAGAGCTATACTATAACACAGTATGCTAACAGAAGGCACTCTCTCACCTCAAAGCTCTACTATAACACAGTATGCTAACAGAAGGTACTCTCTCATCTCAGAGCTATACTATAACACAGTATGCTAACAGAAGGCACTCTCTCATCTCAAAGCTATACTAAAACACTGTATGCTAACAGTTGTTTATAGATAGTAGCTAGGCTACAGGAGCGCGCCAAGTGTGATTCTTTCAACAGACAAAGTTTAAATTTCATTCAACCATAAATTCTCGGCTTTGTGGGCCTTCAAAGTGGCTAGAAATGAACATGATAGTAGAGCGGATTTGCACTAAATATCAGTGAAATTGTGCATTTTGTGATAAAAGCATGAAACTTGGTACATGGCTCCTAGGAATCATAAATAATAATTTAAGAAGTGGAGCCACCCCCAATTTAACCTTTGGTGACCTCTAGACGGTTTTTTTTAACCATATATGGAAGTTTTTATTGAAAGTATACTGAAACTTGATTATAGCTAGAGTTCATGTATATGACAGTCACCAGAACAAAAACATAGTGTAGTGCACTTGAGGGCTGCCTTGTAACACTTACACCTCCTGGCACACCCTTTTTTGCAACTGCAGTGAATAAGTTCAGAACATGAGCGTGATGCTTCTGAGAGGGTTGTCCATACCGTGATGCTTATGAGAGGGTTGTCCATACCGGTTCCCATCCAGTTTGCTCTTTCTTCCACCCCCAATTTCCTGGGCTTGGAAGTTTAGGTTTAGGAATCAGAGCTTGATTCCAGCAGTTGGATTGGTAGCAAACCCTTTTGATGTGCTGCTCTAGGGAAGCTAGTGTTGGTGGGAGGTTTTCTAAGCTTCTTGACTTTCATGTAAAAAGATGCTTTCTGGAGTCATTAACTTCTGCAATGTCACTAGTGCGGTCATACATTAAAACTACAAAACGTTGCAAAGTTGAAATGGTAGTACTTCCAAAGTTTTCTTGCATGTGCAGTAAGTCTTCAAAAGCTCCTGTGACCTCGGGAAAAACGTTCCATGTATTGAATGCTGTCTTCTTGCCTCTTCCTGCAAATGATGATGTAGTGTCACACCCTGTGAATGCATGAAACACATGGAGAGTAGCACGTGCTTTTGGGTTCATTAAAGCAGCCACGCTGTGGACTGGTATATAACGGAAATTAGATCCAGTACCAAATGCTATCCAAAACTCTTCAGGGTCAATACGATCAAACATTGCTATTGCCAATACTACAACATCTGTATCCACAGTGCGTATGCACACTTTTCTGAAGCCTTTCTGTACTGCATCTGCTGCATGTAGAAGTAGGCGAGTATCAGCTTCTTCATGAGAGCAAGGAGCTAGATAAGTCATATCAGCATCAACTACAGAGCTTAACACATTGCATCCATGAGTTGTGTAGACACATTTGCCTTCTTCTGTGGAGAGACTTCTTACACATTGAGCCAAAAACTGAACAACTCTGACTTGTTCTCATCCAGACCTAGGAAATCCTTCCAGTTATGTGGGATTGTTGTGGTTGGAGCAACTCTTCTTCTGACTCCCTTGCCTTTCTTCTGCCTAGTTGTGCTCTTCAAACTGTCTTGAATGTACACATCCCAGACAATGTCTACACGTTCAACACTCTTTAACTGTGAAGATATATATGGCATGAATATCGTATCAGCATACTCTTGAAATGTCTTAGTTAGCCCAGGACGAAGCATCTGGACAACAGCTGCACCATCAAACAACTTGACATTAACCACATATTCACATGTTCATATCTTGGATTTCTTCAAACTGAATACAGTGAAGAGATCTGCCTTTGTGCCAAACCCAAGTTTTCCTCCCAGTGAAAGTGATGGTGGGCTATTTTGATTCTCATGTTTGAAGAAGGTGTCAAGATCACCATCCCTCATTAGACAAGCAATGTATAGTCGTGAGAAGAGATTACAATCATTTTTTAATGCATTGATCTGCATTTTCTGCTTAGACTGGGTCCTAGCTTGTTTAGAACTAAACAGTGCTAACTTGTTTTTGGACAGCAGTTCTGTGATAGGTACAGTACACTCGGTTAACCTTTCCTTGATGAACTTTTTATATTGTTGGATGCCTAGGGTTTCAGCCCTTCTTACTGTGTCTCCAACAGAGCAATCCATGATGTTCCTCGTATCCAACACTAAGAGATCATCACTCTTCTCCAGAAATGGATTCCCCATTTCTTCTAACACAGCAGTGAGTGATGCCACTTCTGAAATAAATGCAGTCTGTACACTTGCACACTGTTCGTGATGGCTATGGTCACCGACACTAGCTTGTGTTCCCATTACACACTTCTCCAACTCTGTAACCATTCTTGCTACCTCTGGGCCAGCCACCATCCAACGTCTCAATGCACTAGAATTAGTTGTTAGACCTATTGCCCCTCCAGATTGCTTGACGATAACATTGTTCTGCTCGTGACAATGATCGAGTGCTATGGCAGAAAATTTGTTCCTTGTTTTATTCACAGTGAATTTTCCCACTTCAAATTCAGCAAGAATTGCTGGGTGTTTATCTGAAAGCTGCATCATGTCACGAATATGCACTGGAAGCCATTTGGAATAATGTGTATGGTTCAGCACAAACATCCAAGGCACAATTTTGGCCAAAGATTCCACATAGAGCTGGAAGTTGCCTTCCCGAAGGGATCTGATGAATAACAGCAAAGTTATTTCAAGTGTCAGAGTTTTGTGCCAGTAACTAAATTGGACACTCTCCTGAGAACGTATTTCACACCACTTTTCCAATGTTAGGACTTCCATTTCTGCAGCATTTATATACTCAGAGTACGCTTTTTGTAGCAGAGTGTGCAAGCTTGCAGCAGTAACTTGGTGTGCATGCCTTGTCTTTGTTACGTGACTTGCCTTGACAAAAGAATCCGCTGTACCTGTGCTAGCAATATTTGCTTGGACAAGAGCACTTATCCAGCCACTGTCTTCTAGCCAATCTCCCAGCACCTGTAAATAAAATAACATCGTAACAGTCTATGTCAGTGTAAATTCAGTACCCATACCTTCAAGGTAGCCATTTCAACATGTAAGCCGCCAAACATTATCACGTATTTGTCCTCTCCAAGAGTAGAAGGCCAGCTCCATTGAATTTGCTTGGCTAAAGCATATAATGGCTTGTCAGCAGCAAGAACAGGAACTTGACTAGGATTGAGTGTGCACTGTCCAAAAAGAGTGGCAATAAACCATTGATTGCAGCATGTGTGATTACTATATTTTGCATGTTGGCATGCCAGGCAGACCAGGACACCCACTCATTCTCATCCAATTTCTCTTTGCTGAGAGCTTCTATCACCTTCTTGAGCCACCTATTTTCATCTTTTTTAGCTTCATTGAAGGTTGTGAAATTAGCAGGTTCCACGAGACCTTGAATGGAAGGAAGAGCAAACTCTTTGGTCTTCAATGCAGCTGGTGAAACATTTGTGTAGCTGGTTGGCAGAGGACCAATGGACTTGGTGGAAGGAGATGATTCATTGCTACAGACTGGTCAGTGAGATGTTGTATGAGAGAAATCCCAGTACCATGGAGTGCATCCTTTGCAGTTGCAGAGGTGGGATTATAGTCAATGTTATAAACAACTGCGGAAGTAAAAACGGCACTGCGCATTTTCGGAGGACACACAACACCATCACTATTGAAGCGTTCACGGACTCCATTGCCAATGTCAGTAGTGAGCTGCAAAACACGATCATATGACACACACAATCCGAGGTTGAACAGAGTATCAATGAGGTTTCTGCTGCGCATGACAGCATGCATTTTCAGTGCAATGAAGATAGGCAGTGGTGTTTCTCTCTCATGTCTGTGGTAAGTTGAATTAGGAGGGGTTGATCCACGCACAATTTTCACATGATTAAACATCAAAAGCTGGGATATAGAAGGGGCAGCTGATGTGCTAATAGTGTCAATCTCGGACTGATGCTCAATATTTGGACCCCTGAGAATCATGTTTACAAGAGAAAATAAAGATTTTGGTACCGACTGTTGTTGGCATTCAGGCTTGAATGATCCATCAAAATGAAACTTTTTGGTTAACTTTCGCTGCGAACCAACTGAGCTGCTCGTGCTAATAGCATTGCATTGCTGTCATGATCACATGCTGTCTTAATAGCATCACCAACATCAAAAGTGAGCAGCATGTCTCTTCCTTGTGAGTGAGACTGTAGATCAGGTATTGCTGCTAACAATCTAGCTTTCAATCGAGATGTGTGAATGCGACTATCAACAGAAATTCCTAGTTGTTTTAGTCTATCTTTGTACAAGTGAGCTAGATCAGACAGTTTAAATGTAGGAATACTCTCTTCTTCCTTGCGAGTATCTTCTATGAACATCACCAACTCTGCAAATGCAATGCCACTGAGATGAGCATCATTACCAGTATCAGCATTTCTACTGTCTGTAGTAGCCCTTGCTCTGTTGTACAGATCTACACGACATTTGTTGTGATACTTCGCCTCGGAGCTACCATGTCTCCAGGAGCGAGTTTGGCTAACAGGTCTGTATCTTGTAATTGCATTGCACATTTCCGCACCCTGATGTCAATATCATGTGTGCAAGCTCTGTGGAGATTTTTAGAGCCAGCTGGCTCATTGCAAAGAAAGCATATATCCTTTGCGAGATCCACTTTGTTATGTGTAGTTCGAGTAGCAATAGGTGATGGACCATCAGCCTTTACATTTTTTGATTTCATGGACTGCTGTAGTCGTTTAAGCTTTGTCTGGTTGACTTTTAAGCGACATGCTTTATGCCATCGAGCAGTATGCCTCCTCATAGTAGTCTCAATGCCATCCCCATCATTAAGTCTTGCTATATCAATGTTCATTGGTATTTCTCCAAGTTCAGCAAACTCGATGAGATTAGACGTTAATGAAACATAGCCATCAACAGTGGGTGCACTCATGTTATTATTAGCAGGACATTGTAAAGCAGTGCCAGTGTCCACTTGACAAAGTGCGCATAAATCCCAGTTAGTCGGCTTTGATATCCTCAAATGTTTGGATGGTGGTGTAGCCACCAAAGTATGCCGTTTAGCCATTATACCTGCACAGTACAATGCAAATTACTCTTGTATTTCTCTACTAATATTACTCACCTGTAGCTACAATAGCCACTTAGCTGTGCGTACTGTGATCTGGAACACAACCTGTATAAGCCAGCTAACTATATAGAGAGGAAATTTTGTTAGAGGGAGAATGCTAATTGTTGCTCACTACTGCCAGTAATAACTTGCACATGTTGGCTTTTCTTGTACATGCTTGCTAGTAGTCTGATGGTCTTGTGACCATTAGGTGACACCACCAATTGATGAATGTAGGTGTGATAGAGGCTAGAAAATAAGGTGGTGGTGATGTGCGTGACTCTGTCAGCCCATGTTTATCATTGGGTGTGGTCATCATAAGGTTGCATAACAGTTGAACTGCTAATATTCCACCACAAACATGTAATATTCATTTTCACTAGCAAGCGCCACTAATACCATATATGGTAAAAGAAATTGACATCTAGAGGTCACCAAAGGTCAAATCAGAGATGGCTCCACTTCTTAAATTATTCTATATGATGTCTAGGAGCCATGGACCAAGTTTCATGCTTTTATCACAAAATGCACAATTGTTACACAAATCCGCTCTACTATGAGGTGGCCTGTGACAGATAAATATACAGTGAAGGTGTTGATTGATGTACGTGAAGCCTGCATGTGCAAGCACACGCACACACAAACAGACATAGACAGTTGTCTATGTCTGTTTGTGTGTGCGCGTGCGTGTGATTGCACATGCAGGCTTCACGTACATCAATCATCACCTTCACTGTATATTTATCTGTCACAGGCCACCTCATCAACACCTTCACTGTATATATATCTGTCACAGGCCACCTCATGTTCATTTCTAGCCACTTTGAAGGCCCACAAAGCCGAGAATTTATGGTTGAATGAAATTTAAACTTTGTCTGTTGAAAGAATCACACTTGGCGCGCTCCTGTAGCCTAGCTACTATCTATAAACAAGTTTTCTAGCCACTTTGAAGGCCCACAAAGCCGAGAATTTATGGTTGAATGAAATTTAAACTTTGTCTGTTGAAAGAATCACACTTGGCGCGCTCCTGTAGCCTAGCTACTATCTATAAACAACACAGTATGCTAACAGAAGGCACTCTCTCATCTCAGAGCTATACTATAACACAGTATGCTAACAGAAGGTACTCTCTCATCTCAGAGCTATACTATAACACAGTATGCTAACAGAAGGCACTCTCTCATCTCAGAGCTATACTATAACACAGTATGCTAACAGAAGGTACTCTCTCATCTCAGAGCTATACTATAACACAGTATGCTAACAGAAGGTACTCTCTCATCTCAGAGCTATACTATAACACAGTATGCTAACAGAAGGCACTCTCTCACCTCAAAGCTCTACTATAACACAGTATGCTAACAGAAGGTACTCTCTCATCTCAGAGCTCTACTATAACACAGTATGCTAACAGAAGGCACTCTCTCACCTCAAAGCTCTACTATAACACAGTATGCTAACAGAAGGTACTCTCTCACCTCAGAGCTATACTAAAACACAGTATGCTAACAGAAGACACTCTCTCATCTCAAAGCTATACTAAAACACTGTATGCTAACAGAAGGTACTCTCTCATCTCAAAGCTATACTAAAACACAGTATGCTAACAGAAGGCACTCTCTCATCTCAGAGCTCTACTATAACACAGTATGCTAACAGAAGGCACTCTCTCATCTCAAAGCTATACTAAAACACAGTATGCTAACAGAAGGTACTCTCTCACCTCAGAGCTATACTAAAACACAGTATGCTAACAGAAGACACTCTCTCATCTCAAAGCTATACTAAAACACTGTATGCTAACAGAAGGTACTCTCTCATCTCAAAGCTATACTAAAACACAGTATGCTAACAGAAGGTACTCTCTCACCTCAGAGCTATACTAAAACACAGTATGCTAACAGAAGACACTCTCTCATCTCAAAGCTATACTAAAACACAGTATGCTAACAGAAGGCACTCTCTCATCTCAAAGCTCTACTATAACACAGTATGCTAACAGAAGGCACTCTCTCATCTCAAAGCTATACTAAAACAGTATGCTAACAGAAGACACTCTCTCATCTCAAAGCTATACTAAAACACAGTATGCTAACAGAAGGCACTCTCTCATCTCAAAGCTATACTAAAACAGTATGCTAACAGAAGACACTCTCTCATCTCAAAGCTATACTAAAACACAGTATGCTAACAGAAGGCACTCTCTCATCTCAGAGCTATACTATAACACAGTATGCTAACAGAAGGCACTCTCTCATCTCAGAGCTCTACTATAACACAGTATGCTAACAGAAGGTACTGTCTCATCTCAGAGCTATACTATAACACAGTATGCTAACAGAAGGCACTCTCTCATCTCAGAGCTATACTATAACACAGTATGCTAACAGAAGGTACTGTCTCATCTCAGAGCTATACTAAAACACAGTATGCTAACAGAAGGCACTCTCTCATCTCAGAGCTATACTGCAGATACTGTGTTTTGAAGTGAAGTTAGACTTTACTTTATGTCACTTCCTTCCATTTATTATTTATAGTATATTCTGGTGATACTCATTGACCTGCATGTTCCACTCCCCCTGTTTCTACCTCTGCCTTCACCATAGCTGTTGTGTTGGTCTTCAATTGCTCTGGTCCACAACTCTGCCTTACTATATGTCTACATGCAAACACGCGTTACGTCACAAATTTATGACTACTGTCTGCTAACGATTAATATTATTTGAGTGTAGTGTACCTGTGTGTGCATGCACATGTATGTAGGTGCGTGCATCTGTTGCATGTGTATGTATGCGTGTTTACATGTGTGTGTGTGTGTGTTTGGTTCGTGTTTCAGTGCCAGGAATAATGGGAACTATGCAAGCAATGGAGGCTCTCAAAATACTCTCTCAGTGTGGATGTATCCTATATATTTACATGATCATTTCAAAGTATTGATACTACAGATTTACCACTGATAGTGTACCAGACAAACACTAGCTGCTGATCCACTGACAGGACCAGTGATCTGTGGAGTAAGGGTTGATAGTCTCTCTCCTGTGTGTGTACCAGACACTAACAGGTAATCCACTGACTGGATCAGTGATCTGTGGAGTAAGGGTTGATATTCTCTCTCCTGTGTGTGTACCAGACACTAACAGGTAATCCACTGACTGGATCAGTGATCTGTGGAGTAAGGGTTGATATTCTCTCTCCTGTGTGTGTACCAGACACTAACAGGTAATCCACTGACTGGATCAGTGATCTGTGGAGTCAGGCCAGTATATGTCTGCATTACAAGAGTCCACTATGTCTAGTGTAGTTGTGGTAAAGCGTAGGCCCAGTGATGACTGTATCTGTCATTCCGAGAGAATAAGTAGCTTTAATTAGAGACTGTAGGGTGCTGGAGTTTGCACTGTAGTGGTGCTTCATTGCTGTAGTTTTTAGATACTTTGTGTATTAGAAGTTTGTGATAGCAATGCAGTAGCTATTCCTTAACATATAGCAAGCTGTTCTTTCTGGAAGAATGGTTCTCTATGATGGATTGCAAGGTACTTTTAGGACCATCAATCTCCGCCATCAGCAAACTGACTGTGCGGTCTGTGGGATTTCCCCTAGTATTACCAGTCTGGAAGATTATGACAGTTGGTGCCAATCTTGTGCTCTGGGAATTAATGTACTAGCAACAGATGCAAGAATTACTTGTTGCGAGTATAAAACTATAATAGAGGAAAGAAAGGAACACTGTTTAATAGACGTCAGGGAAGAAGGCGAGTTCCAAATATGTCATTTCAATAATGCTATCAGTATCCTTACAGCATGTTATGAAATAATATTAAAAAGAGGGTGTATTTGTAGTCATGCCATTCAAAATATTTTATATTAAACTTGATAAAGATTATTAGTTTAGTGTTACTTTGTTATAATGGTATTAGTTTACTGGGGTATACACGTTTTATGATGGTATTAGTTTACTGAGGTATACACGTTTTATGATGGTATTAGTTTACTGAGGTATACACGTTTTATGATGGTATTAGTTTACTGAGGTATACACGTTTTATGATGGTATTAGTTTACTGAGGTATACACGTTTTATGATGGTATTAGTTTACTGAGGTATACACGTTTTATGATGGTATTAGTTTACTGAGGTATACACGTTTTATGATGGTATTAGTTTACTGAGGTATACACGTTTTATGATGGTATTAGTTTACTGAGGAATACACGTTTTGTGATGGTATTAGTTTACTGAGGTATACATATTTTATGTTTGAAGTAAATCTTAATTTACAAAGATGCATGAGTTTACCAAGATTTACAAGTTTGCATGTTTGTGTCATCAAAATGTACTATATAATGTATTAGTTCACTGTTTTTATGCAACTATAAAGCACCCAGCTTAAGGCTCCACCCATATTAACCACCCATTTTAAAGCTCCACCCACCTTAATGCTGCACCTTTCTGATGAAGACTAACGAGAATCCCATTAACTTAGGTAACCTACTTAGTCTGACAGTATGCCACTACTCCATGGTCAGCAGTATTACTAATCTACAGTTAGTCTGGCATAGCTACACCCTTTACCATACCACTATAATGGAGATAGGGTCTGGGGACAATCATGCGCTCAGCTGTTCTAGTCCCACAATTTTTGGGGTGTGGTTAGTTAACATAGTTTGGCCATCTCCTAGCAGGCCTCAGTGGAATAAGTGAGCATCATAGCCGTGAGTGTACATAGAGAGCCTGCTCCAGTGTTGTTTTGGTTTAGCGATTCCAGACATTCTTAGTTTTAGTTTTTTCATACTAAAAAAATATCTTGAATGCTTAGTTTTAGTTTCCCCCCCAAATTTTCCCTGAAGATTTAGTTAGTTTTTCTTCAATACCATGTATTAGTTATACTATCAATTGTCTTAGTTTTAGTTAATTTATGTTGCCTCTCAAATTCTGCAATAATGACTCCTTAAAGAAAGTTGTCATGTAGTTTTCCCAAAGAACTTCAAAAATGGCATATTTCTGTGAAAACTTGGGTATTATTAATAAAGTATGGTATTTGTTATGTAGTTTAGAGAATAATTACTTGATGGGAGTTTATATTTTCATTATGACATAATTCAAGGTGAATTGTTTACAATAAAATTGCTTAGTTTTAGTTTTTGTCATCCACTCTACTGATAGTTTTAGTTATTATTGAATTTACTGTCTTCTAAAATAATTAGTTTTAGTTTTTTCTAGTTTTAGTTATTCTTACCAAAAGTAAAATACCCCAAAACTAAGGGGTTTTGGTTTTAGTTTTAGTTAACTAAAACAACACTAGCCTGCTCCCGCATTCTGAGTGTACATAGAGAGCCCACCCCCGCATTACTCAACTTTCTCAACTTGTGATTGCTGTGACTGCACAAACACACTGTGGCTGTGTCTGGTAGCTGCATCATGCAAACTGTGGGCATGGTAAAGTAATCATGAACTACTACCACATTCGTCTAGAACAGCCAAGGCACATGATTGTCCCCAGACTATTTCTCCATGTAATGGTATGGTAAAGGGTGTGGCTATAATGCAGATTTTATTTAAGCAGAACACGCTAATTAATTATGAGCAATGTTTTTCCTTAATAGACTTCTTCCAGATATTCCATTGAAACTTCTGCAGCGTCAAAGATTTTCAGAAATACCATTATTATCAACAATTTTAAATTCTCTACAATTGCAAGACCCCACAGCATTTTCAAAGGAAACTTCGTCTAGCCATCAACCACTAACCAGGAATAGTAATTAAATCAGTAGCTGTAGCTGAAAATTATGATTCATTCATTCTTGTTGTGTAGGTCATATATATGTATGCTGTCGTCGTGGCAATGATTCTCAGTTAGCTGTCCTCGCTCTGAAAACACACTTGAAAGAGTTGACAATTGGTGAGAAGACTGGTGCAATGATTGTTGTGAAGGACATTGTCGGTGGTCTCACTGAGTGGACTAATTCTATAGACCCATCATTTCCTAAATATTAGCTAGTTATACAAATGCTAAATTTTGTATTTATGATTAAAATAAAAACTAATTTTTAGTCATAGCTACTTCAATGTTACTGTACTTCTCTAGTTCTTCTGGTGTGATAGAGGGCTTGACTGACTTCAGGGCTCTATCAAAGTCTGATCTCCCCACTATTAGTGTAGAATTGGAACCTATTAATATAAACAAATATAATAATATAGGATTGGAACCAAACTGAAACTAATAATTTTGTGTGAGAATGATTATTTGCCCTAAATCATTGCAGGATTTATTTAACTTAAATCTGAATTCATAGCGATTTTAACTTTCTTCTCATATGAATGTTGATTGGCTATTATAAATAAAATCTTATTTAAGAAATGATTATAATGTGAAAGTAACAAATATCCACTCACTAATTTTGTGCTATATAGAGATATTTCAAAATATGAGAACTCTGACCTTTAGCTGATGCTATTGTCCTTCTCAGAGCACCCATCATAGCCTCAGAGCAAAGTGCATATAAATCAGCACCTGTCATTACAGAAGGACACTTCTGAGCCACTTCTAATAAACTAACATCTTGGGCCAATTTAAATTTTCGGGTTATAGCTTTTAAAATTTTCTCTTTAGCAGCAGCATCTTCATCCACTCCTAAATATACCAGCCGGTCAAATCTACCCGGTCTTAACAGTGCAGGGTCAATGAGGTCAGGTCGATTAGTAGCTCCTATGATGAAGACATCTTGGCTCTTGTGTAGCCCATCTAACTCTGCTAATAACTGAGACACAACGCGATCCATGACACCTCCAGAGTCTCTGCTTCTACCTCGATTAGGAGCAATGGAGTCCAGCTCATCAAAAAATATAACACAGGGAGAACACTGTCTTGCTCGAGCAAACACTGCATAATACAGCCACAAAATTACTTTCACTTGTAACAGATCTGGTGCAATGGGAATAACTTCAATTGCCAGCAAATTCAGGTGCAAAACTTATGCAACATTTGGATAAAGACAAGAGATACAGCTGTCCAGATTGTGAAGCTGCACCTAGCTAATTATCTTGCCTTATCATTCGAACCCTTACTTTGCTAAGTGGTATGCAGGAGATTAGTATTAACTTCCAACTGAGCAAGTTTACTAGTGAAATATATCAGAAGGTGGATATTTTTGTCTCATGCAAGCAAAAAATGATAGAATACCTGACACATCAAGAAAGAAGTAGTAATTCTACAGTTTGTTAAGGAACAAACACCACAAAAAAGGATGGTGGGTTCTATTAGCGTAATTTAAACTCGCCATGTACTGCAATCCTAGAAGCTATAACGCACTATTTAGGCTCCCTGCAATGGTGCCCAGAGCATGACTGTGGTATTGCCACTACTACTCTAACTGTATGGACAGGTGGCTCGCAAAATTTTCATCCAATCATTATGTACTCATTCTCTCAAGACTGAAAATTATATATATATATATATAATACTTTACATGAGTCAGAGTGTGATATGGTGAAATATTTCACAAGCAGGCAAAGTGAGGTGAGTGAAAAAAAGTCTGAGAGTGAAATATCTAGCTATCACTCTGGAGTGTAATAAGTGGTTTATTCTACCCTAGATATCTTCACTGCTGTAGTTTGTACTAGGACTGGTAACTCAAGGTATACAAAGTTGGCTGGAGGGGCTCCTCTCACTCCCAGCTGATATTTTAACAGCTGTTCTAACCAGGGTGGGTTCTCACTCCCAGCTGATATTTTAACAGCTGTTCTAACCAGGGTGGGTAGGCTACACCTGAGAAAGGTAGCTGTAAAACCAGGATAAGTAGTAAGCTAGGTGGGTTGCTCTAACTACTAGGGTAATGAGCTTGGCAATACAGTGAGTTATTTCACTGGCATGTACCTAAAAATAACATTGTGAAGATATTAGGGTGGAATAATATATATACACTGTATATATATATATATGACAGGCTCTGGGAAAACCAGGCATTTCTGGCAAATCAAAAAAAAATGAGTTTTTTATGTTAATAAAAAGCTACAATTTATCTCAACTTAGTGCTAAAATACTGGAGGGTAAAACCTTTGACTCGCACAGAAACTGGCAGTTGAACTGGGCTGTATTCAGCAAAGCAATTGAACTAGAAATCGTGAAAACATAAATTGAATTTCCACTTCCGGTATACTTAACGTTTCCGTATACTTAACGGCGTACTCCGCATACGCAATTAAATTGTGCAGCCGCTTTTTAACGGCAACTAACGAAGTTTTGCGTAGAGTTCTTTTTAGCTTTCAGAGCGTCTCTGAGCCTGTCTTGTCAGAATCCTTGGCTACTCTACTCGATGTAGGAGTAAACTTTCAGCCAGAGGTAAGCTGTAGATTGCATGCAATAGTCTCAAAGCTATGCCGTTTTTTTAGCAGCTTGTTTGAAACTCCACCCATTCCCCGTTTATTGTACTTCGAGAACGAGAGAGAATAAAAAGTAGCTTGTCTTTCCACAGCACGCTTGAGGTCTTTTAAGTTGTTTTGACATTTGAAATTTGGCATCGACTTAGAGTAAGGGTCACTAATACTAATTCTGCAAAAAACAAAAATAGGAGAAAGAAAGAATTTTTCCGATTACTTAGTTCTGGAGCCTATATCTCAATTTCAATTTTTGCCCGAAATGCCTGGTTTTCGCAGAGCCTGTCACATATATATATTCCACCCTAGGTATCTTCACAATGATTTCTTTAGGTTGAGTATGATATTTCATGGTTGCTTTTCACACTGTACTAAGCAAGCTCATTACCCTTGTAGTTATAGCAACCAGCCAAACTTGTCACTTTTCCCAGGTTTTTACAGCTACCTCCCTCTTGAGTAGCATACTCAGCTGGGTTAGAGCAGCTGCTAAAATATCTGCTGAGGGTGTGGGTAGTCCCTACAACCAACTTTACCTGTGCTAGTACTAACTAGGGCAGTGAAGATATCTAGTGTGGAATAAACCACTTATTACATTATATGGCTAGGTATTTCACAATCAGGTTTTATTTTCATGCTCTGGCACTTGAAAATAAATTAGCCTGCTTATGAAATATTTCGCCATATCATACTCTAACTCATGTAATAAGTACTCTCTCTCTATATATATACACACATACCATAGTTGCTGTGGTAACAGTCATGGATTAAAAATATTATTCCCCCTATTTGCCTGCGGAAAAATATTTTTGTACCACAGAGAGAGTTTAAATTGCACACACAAGATTTTTTTTTTCAAAAAAAAAAAGAAAAAAAAAAAGACTGAGATGCACAAATAATCACGGTACAAAGTGTATATCTTTTTTTTTTTTTAGCTATGAATGAAAATCTACTTGTATGAAGCTTTCTTTGTGAACGATTACTCCATTCATGTTTATAACACTGACACGGAGAATTATTTATTGGAGTATAAAGTCTTGAACCTCACTGGATACCATCGCTTAATTACCCATTGTTTTTGTTAAAAGGCGGCGGACTGCAATTTCGTGTTGTCGGTGTTTTGGAATGACCTCCGCTGCATTAACGCATATTTTTCCACTCAAAACATCACTATCTGCTCTTTTTATTAGGTCTTTTACTCTGTTCAAAAATGGTATAAAATAGTTGAGGCATAGGAACTCTCGGAATTATCGCTGGATAACCACCCTCTTCCTTGGGCTTTACCCTTGGGATCGGGGCGGTTATCAACACTAATTCTTCAAACCCATAGTTTAACAATTACATATATACACATACATAATGCTTTAGTAGTTTATATAAGTAAATTGCAACTGCTTACCTTCTCGAATATTCTCTTCACTCTGTCCCACATACATGTTAATAACTTCTGGACCCTTTACACTATAAGTATAAATAAATCAAATTAAACAAGGAGTAGGCGTGTGCATAAGAGGTACCTAAGAAATGTCAAAGAGCATTCTGTAGCTACAGCTTTAGCTAATAAAGTTTTTCCAGTTCCAGGAGCTCCATACAAGAGCACACCCGATCGTCTAAGATTGCTACCAAAGAGATGCGGATACTGAAGTGGAACTTGAATAGTATCTAATATTTCTGTCTTAGCTTTCTTCAGTCCACCAATATCATCCCACTTTACATTAGGAATCTGACAAAATATAATCACATGATAATAGGAACATTAGGAATACAATCACATGACATTAGAGACATGATCACATGACATTAGGGTTACGATCACATGACATCAGGGTTGTGATCAAATGGCATTACGGATACGATTACATGACATTAGGAATATAATTCAGCGAAGCGAGCGGAGCTGTCTTACTAATGAGTCCACGATATATGTGACCGGATTTGTGAAAACCCGGCTCAACGCGGCATCTAAAATTTTCTAATTTATTCTACCAGTAGGCTGCACGGGGCCTTGGGATGCCTTCCTCCTAATTTGGAAGCTGTGCACAAGCCGTCTTCGCCCTACGCACTACAACACTTCAGTATTTTTGCTAAACTTATTATTGCTGATTCCGAAAAAACGCCCGGTAAAGGCGTTGCTAAGGTCAGGGGGCGTGCCTTGTGTCCGTATACTATTACTGCGTGTCTCCGGGACACTATGGAATAAATCGGTTACAGGCGGATTGAAAGAAGTCTAAAAAGCTTAATGCCGGGCTCCTTAAGAAACTATGATGACGAGAATTGCGTGAGTACGTGAATTATGTAGAATAGCAAGTGAATTAGTTAGCTACAGTTTTTTCCTGGCTGTTAGTGAAAAGCCCGCCAATAATTTCTTAGCAACTCTCCGTACACGAGTCCAACCGGCTAGTGTTTCTAGCCTCCTAGTATGAGTTCTAGAGCACGCCAGAGCTTACAACTGCGTCATAAGCTAGAGCTAACTGGTGTCTATCCATTTCTGCCATAAAAATTTAAAAAAAAAGAAATCGACCCATAAGGCTTTACCCGGTGGTACTGAAAAAAATTGTTTGCCGCGTTTAGGCGAATTTTCCCAAATCCGGTCACATATATATACAGTGCTTCCAGCTTAAAGAGTGGATTTTTTTAGCTTTTTGGTTAAGGTTGCTAATTCTGCTATAATTTCTCAAGTATGTGTAATAGAAAGCTAAAAATTTGTATTATTATACATTAAAGTCATATTAACATACAGACAAAACAATTTTGTGGGTTTGTGGTTATTTTTGTGGTTATAGGTGATAGAACTGGGAGCTTCAAGACAGTGAATTTGGAAGTGTTTAAGCTGAAAAAAGAGAAATTATTTGTCCTTATCTCTATAACTTGGTATACTGATACTTTAATACCTGAAGTTTCATATGAGCCTAATTTTGTGGGCACACGAAATTTGAATCTCGAAATATTCAAAATTTTAAGAAAAAAGTGTTTAAGCCAGGATTTTTGAATTTATTGAGTTATATCTCTAAAATTTTGACCATGATGTAAAATTGCCTTAAAATTATTATGTATAACTTTGGTAGCTATACCTTGAAAATTAAATGAGTTGAGGCTGTTTTTCACCAAAAAAAAATTATGCACGGTAAGGGTCATCAAATGATGACATTTACAGCAGATTGTGGGCCTATAGTACACGTAAACGCGACGTCACAAAACAGCGCATGCGTATTTGTGCAAGGGCGCCAGTTTACCGCTAATTGTTGCACGGGTATGGCTGATTTAGCTACGGTTGTATCTCAGGCCCTAGCAGGTATCAAGTTTTACGGCGTTACTGCCTATCGCGGCCAGCGTTTTAGCTTCCGTCTGGAGCTGCACAACCCGTAGGACTCCAACTGCATCGCCCTGATGTTGTCAGAATACCGAATGCTGGGAGCCTTGGGAGTATTAAACTCCTTCAGCTTTTCTTCAGCTCTTGAAAAAGATGACCTCTTGGATAGGCTTGGCTCCAAGTTAGTAATATACCAGCCAACAATTCTGTGACTGATTTCGACTTCGTTTACTGCTGCTAGTTGAACGATGAGAATCCATACAGCCGATTGCAGTTAGGGAAAGTCCCGTCTTACCGCTCGGGGAAATAACCGTTCGACCTTAGCTCGTTAACTAGTTACGTTTAATGACGAACTACCGCAAAATCTTGACGTCAAAAAAATGGCGTAAAATGTACTAGAGTGAATGAGAAAAGTTCTGTTCTCCGTTTTCCATTCTCTAAACAGGCAGTTTTACTATTGTAAACATTATTGGTATGATGAAGAAAATGTATGTGTATGTTAAATGACTGTAGTGAGGGTCTATACAGTAGTTTCAAAAAATCCACTCTTTAAGTTGGAAGCACTGTATATTTAGGTCTAGGAATTGTTTTTGTTCTTGCGTGGGCGTACGTGTGCACATTTTCTCCTACGCGCTTGTGCGGGCCGGGTAACCTTCTTAGCAACATTTTGTTTTGTTTACCCGCCGTACGAAGTAGCGATGCCCAGTGAAACAAATTCTGCGAAAGAGAGACAAAACGTTAGAAACGCTCTGTCAAGAGCTTTGAGGGCGTTAGAAACTCCAGAAGAAAAATTAGTAAGGAGAGAGATAAGAAATGAAAAAGACAGGGCAAGGAGGAGGAGAGCTAAAACGAAACAGAAACAGGTAGCAAAGTAAAGAATTTTTCTTTTTGAAAAGCCATTAAATGTTCCCAATTTATTTATTAGACTATTCCTGAGGATTACGGTACCAATCAACTTGATACAGCTGTAGACTCAACTACTCTTGAAGACACTGAAAATGCAGCCACACCATGTGAACAAGAAGCTAATATCCCCACTACTTTTTGTACTGCAAGAGTATTTTGTAGCCACACCAAGCATGCTGGAATAGCTGCAATTACAGGGAACACGCATCGCTCGCTTCGCTATTTTGTGCTATTAGAGCGCATCACTAGTTACACGACATCAGAAATACAATCACACAACATTAGGAATATGTTGGAACATCACATGAATCAGACAATATATACCTTAGGTGCACCAATAGCATCTGACTGTGTGGATTGAAGAGTGGAGAGAACTGCATCCAGATGATGCTGAGTCAGCACTACTCCATACTTGTCAATATCGCCCGTAATAGAAACTTTAACTTCACCACTATAAGACAGTCACCATAAATTAACAGGAATTATCATCTGATAACACAGTACGTTATCTCTTCATCTATCTTAGGGAGTACCATCTGATAACACAGTGCATTATATCTTCATCTATCTTAGGGAGTACCATCTGATAACACAGTGCATTATATCTTCATCTATCTTAGGGAGTACCATCTGATAACACCGTGCATTATATCTTCATCTATCTTAGGGAGTACCATCTGATAACATCAGTGCATTATATCTTCATCTATCTTAGGGTATCACTGATAACACAGTGCAAGTAATCTTCATCTATCTAGGGCGTACAGCTGATAACACCGTGCATTATATCTTCATCTATCTTAAGGAGTACCCATCGTAACACCGTGCATTAATCTTCATCTATCCTTAGGGATCCATCTGATAACACATTGCATTATATCTTCATCCCTACTTAGGGGAGTACCATCTGATAACCCAGTGCATTATATCTTCATCTATCTTAGGGAGTACCATCTTGAAACAACCTGTGCATTAATATCTTCATCTATCTTAGGGAGTTACCATCTGATACCACAGTGCATTGATAATCTTCATCTATCTTAGGGAGTATCATCTGATAACACAGTGCATTAATATCATCTTCATCTATCTTGGGGTCCATCTGATACACAGTGCATTATATCTTCATCTATTCTAAGGAGTACATTCTTATAACACCGTGCATTTCTCTTCATCTATCTAGGGAGTACCATCTGATAACACAGTGCATTATATCTTCATCTATCTTACAGAATACCATCTGATAACACAGTGCATTATATCTTCATCTATCTTACAGAATACCATCTGATAACACAGTGCATTATATCTTCATCTATCTTACAGAATACCATCTGATAACACAGTGCATTATATCTTCATCTATCTTACAGAATACCATCTGATAACACAGTGCATTATATCTTCATCTATCTTACAGAATACCATCTGATAACACAGTGCATTATATCTTCATCTATCTTACAGAATACCATCTGATAACACAGTGCATTATATCTTCATCTATCTTACAGAATACCATCTGATAACACAGTGCATTATATCTTCATCTATCTTACAGAATACCATCTGATAACACAGTGCATTATATCTTCATCTATCTTACAGAATACCATCTGATAACACAGTGCATTATATCTTCATCTATCTTACAGAATACCATCTGATAACACAGTGCATTATATCTTCATCTATCTTACAGAATACCATCTGATAACACAGTGCATTATATCTTCATCTATCTTACAGAATACCATCTGATAACACAGTGCATTTAGCTCTTCATCTATCTTAGGGAGTACCATCTGATAACACAGTGCATTATATCTTCATCTATCTTTTAGATTTATTGATGGCAGCTTCAGAATTACTTGGCATATAATAGGAGCAGACTGCAGAACATAATTTGTTGATTAATCCACACACACTTGCTACATACTCATTGATTAATCCACACACACTTGCTACATACTCATTGATTAATCCACACACACTTGCTACATACTCATTAATCCACACACACTTGCTACATACTCATTAATCCACACACACGTGCTACATACTCGTTGATTAATCCACATACACTTGCTACATACTCATTGATTAATCCACACACACTTGCTACATACTCATTAATCCACACACACTTGCTACATACTCATTGATTAATCCACACACACTTGCTACATACTCATTGATTAATCCACACACACTTGCTACATACTCATTGATTAATCCACACACACTTGCTACATACTCGTTGATTAATCCACACTTGCTACATACTCATTGATTAATCCACACACACTTGCTACATACTCATTAATCCACACACACTTGCTACATACTCGTTGATTAATCCACACACACTTGCTACATACTCATTAATCCACACACACTTGCTACATACTCATTAATCCACACACACTTGCTACATACTCACTGATTAATCCACACACACTTGCTACATACTCATTGATTAATCCACACACACTTGCTACATACTCGTTGATTAATCCACACTTGCTACATACTCATTGATTAATCCACACACACTTGCTACATACTCATTGATTAATCCACACACACTTGCTACATACTCATTGATTAATCCACACACACTTGCTACATACTCATTAATCCACACACACTTGCTACATACTCACTGATTAATCCACACACACTTGCTACATACTCATTGATTAATCCACACACACTTGCTACATACTCATTTCTATCTCTCATCCACTCAGCTCTATTGTTGAGGTGTATTAAGGGTCCGTCACATAGCAACGCCTGGGCGCATTTAGTAGCGCACTCCAGCTGAATACTCGCACATTATCTGCCACAAAATCACGCCCCTACTTTGCAACAAATTAGTGTCTGTGAAATGCAGCTGTGCCTCGCTCACCATTACGCGTGTAAGGTTTGGGCGGGCAAGAGTCAACTTACAATAAAAAATCCTCGCGCACTAAAGTAATATATAATTCAACAAAAACTTATTGTTATGGCACACATGCAAGGGTAAGAAAATGATTCACAAAAAATTGGCTTCTTGAGATGCAATGGACTTCCAGTCTTTAATCTTGGTAGGTGTTTTCTCTCAGTAGTACTTGCAGGCCTGCAGAAATTAAATAACTTGGAGGGGAAAGCAGAAGTTGTTTTACACGCCCTAGCAACCATGGCCTATTCCATGGGATTTTCGCGCTCAAAGAGTGACAGCACCCTTAAAAATATAATTGGTAAGGAGTTGGGAGAGAGGAGTCTACATCTTGCCAGTATTGCAATGATGAGGTACCTTTACCTTACCAACTCTGCACACTCACCAATATTGGAGTAAGCAGCTGACTGTGTTGTCATAGGCTTGTCTGAATAATCGCACAATATCACCGAACACAAATCCAGCTGTTCTCTGCGCCATTTTAATGACATCCACTTCAGGACTGAGATGGTAAGAGTGAGAGAGAGACTTCATCATGGTTAGTCGCTGCTCTTGACCAGGAGGCGTCATGTCTAACTGGTGTAAGAAGAGAGCCTGCACTCTGCTTGGTATCTCTGATGGCTTTGATGTAATCCCGACCATAAAGATGGGGAGATTAATCTTACTGTTTGACAAATTGACTTCATCCATGAACCATTCAAATAGTGTGCACATCCTTGGCTCTGTAGCAATGAAAATTCACTTCAACAAAACTCACTTAAAAAATTCATAAATCTGTAAAAGGACTTACAGTGCTTAAGTTTCATACAGAGAAATAACAGAGTATGTGTGGTATCTCAGGAAATAACAGAGTGTGTGTGGTATCTCAGGAAATAACAGAGTGTGTGGTATCTCAGGAAATAACAGAGTGTGTGTGGTATCTCAGGAAATAACAGAGTGTGTGTGGTATCTCAGGAAATAACAGAGTGTGTGTGGTATCTCAGGAAATAACAGAGTGTGTGTGGTATCTCAGGAAATAACAGAAAGTGTGTGTATCTCAGGAAATAACAGAGTGTGTGTGGTATCTCAGGAAATAACAAAGTGTGTGGTATCTCAGGAAATAACAGAGTGTGTGTGGTATCTCAGGAAATAACAGAGTGTGTGTGGTGGTATCTCAGGAAATAACAGAAAGTGTGTGTATCTCAGGAAATAACAGAGTGTGTGTGGTATCTCAGGAAATAACAGAAAGTGTGTGTATCTCAGGAAATAACAGAGTGTGTGTGGTATCTCAGAAATAACAGGTGGTGTGTATCTCAGGAATAACAAGAGTGTGCGGTATCTCAGGAACTAAACAGAGTGTGTGGTATATCAGGGAAATAACAGAAGTGTGTGGGTTTATCTCAGGAAATAACAGGTGATGTGTGTGGTATCTCAGGAAATAACAGAGTGTGTGGTATCTAAGGAAATTAAAAGAGTGTGTGGGGTATCTCAGGAAATAACAGAGTGGTGTGTGGATCTCTGAAAATAACAGAGTGTGTGTGTGTGGTTATCTCAGGCAGGAAAAACAGAGTGTGGGTGGTATCTCAGGAATAATAACAGAGTGTGTGGTATCTCAGGAAATAACAGAGTGTGTGTGTATCTTAGGAAATAACAGAGTGTGTGTGGTATCTCAGGAAATAACAGAGTGTGTGTGTATCTCAGGAAATAACAGAGTGTGTGTGGTATCTCATGAAATAACAGAGTGTGTGTGTATCTCAGGAAATAACAGAGTGTGTGTGTATCTCAGGAAATAAACAGAGTGTGTGGATTCAGGAAATAACAGGTGTGTGGTGGATTTCAGGAAATAACCAGAGGTGTGGTATCTCGAGAAATAAAAGAGTGTGTGTGGTAATCTCAGGAAATAAAAGAGTTGTGTGTGCGTATCTCAGGAAAATACAGAGTGTGTGGTATCTCAGGAAATAACAGAGTGTGTGTTGGTGTACTCGGAAAATAACAGTGTGTGGGATCTCGGAAATAAACAGAGTGTGTTGGTTCGCAGGAAAAACAGAGTGGTGTGTGGGTATATCAGGAAATAACGGCGTGTGTGATTGTGGTATCTCAGGAAAACGGGAGTGTGTGAGTGTGTGTGGTATCTCAGGAAAGAAAAACCGAATTGTGTGGGGTTATAGCAGGAATAAAGATGTGTGTGGTATCTCAGGAAATAAAAGGTGTGTGTGGTATCTCAGGAAATAACAGAGTGTGTGTGGTATCTCAGGAAATAACAGAGTGTGTGGTATCTCAGGAAATAACAGAGTGTGTGTGGTATCTCAGGAAATAACGGAGTGTGTGTGGTATCTCAGGAAATAACGGAGTGTGTGTGGTATCTCAGGAAATAACAGAGTGTGTGTGGTATCTCAGGAAATAACAGAGTGTGTGTGGTATCTCAGGAAATAACAGAGTGTGTGTGGTATCTCAGGAAATAACAGAGTGTGTGTGGTATCTCAGGAAATAACAGAAAGTGTGTGTATCTCAGGAAATAACAGAGTGTGTGGTATCTCAGGAAATAACAGAAAGTGTGTGTATCTCAGGAAATAACAGAGTGTGTGTGGTATCTCAGGAAATAAACAGCAGAGTGGTTTTTTTGTTTTGTTTTTTTTTTTTTTTGTGGTATCTCAGGAAATAACAGAGTGTGTGGTATCTCAGGAAATAACAGAGTGTGTGTGGTATCTCAGGAAATAACAGAGTGTGTGTGGTATCTCAGGAAATAACAGAGTGTGTGTGGTATCTCAGGAAATAACAGAGTGTGTGGTATCTCAGGAAATAACAGAGTGTGTGTGGTATCTCAGGAAATAACAGAGTGTGTGTGGTATCTCAGGAAATAACAGAGTGTGTGGTATCTCAGGAAATAACAGAGTGTGTGTGGTATCTCAGGAAATAACAGAGTGTGTGTGTATCTCAGGATACTATTGAATAATATAATAATTGATTCCAAGGTTTTAATCATCCCTGCCATTTGGTTGAATGGCCACTTCATTTTTTTTTAATTTGAAAGTGAAGAGTGTCAATAAAAAGCATATATTATAGAGAGAGATTTTTTACTACATAGATAAATGATATAAAATTTACAATAGTGACAACGGTTTCATAGTATTAAAAATTTCTGATGTTAAAATTTTTAATCAATACACTTCTGTTTTGTGGAGCCTTCTTCAATACATTAAAAAATTCAACATCAGAAATTTTAAATACAATGAAACCGTTGTCATTATTAATAAATTTAAGTACAATTTCGTTATTTTTTTCACCAATTTGAACTGTTTGCTGAACAGGACTATTTGAATACGTTTTGTAAAATATTTGAATAATTTTCTAGCTATCTCTTTAACAAGCATGAAGTGTAAATTTCTTAATACTTAGGGTGGAATGGTACTACAATCAAATTTGATATTTCTGCTTTAAAAGAATGAGTTGCTCTTACTCTCTCTCAGTTAATAGAATCCTTATGTTTTGGTAAGTATAGAATAAAATACTACTTATGTTAAAAATTAATATTTCTGAACAGCAACTTCAGCTGAAATAATTTATTAAGTTGGGAGCACTGTATGTATTTGGACATTGAAGTTTTCTCACCCAGAAAACATTTCTCACTGATAAATTAATGCCCCCCCTCCCCTCCCCTTTCTTTCCTCTTCATCCAACCAAGCAAACAACCTCGTTAACTTTCTGTCTACCTTCTTGAATGGAACTTTTCCTTCCCAACATGTGGATGTTGTTGAAGATGATGACACCTGGATTGCCACTCATGGCTACAAAAAAACAAAAACAAAAACAAAATGAGAAAATTCTGACTTACTGGCAAACAACTAACTGAAATAAAAAATACACCAAACAATTAAATGAAAAAAAAAGAAGAAGCTTGTTTTATATTATTATTATTATTAATATTATTATTATTATTATTATTAATATTATTATTATTATTATTATTAATATTATTATTATTATTATTATTATTATTATTATGTACCCTTAGAATATCCAGTAAGTAACACCTCAAAAGATGTGACAAAAATAATGTTAATATACAAGAAGAAATGTCAACTACTTTACTGACATATAGTATATTATGTTCAGATAGAATACCTACTACTCTACAGACATATAGTATATTATGTCAAGATAGAACACCTACTACTTTATGGACATCTAATATATTACATTGAGATAATTAGCATACTAGTGGTGTGCTTCAGCACAAATGGAGAATGAACTAGTCTACTTGGTTATATTTTCAAGGACTGGTATGAGACCATAGGATATCTAGTATACTACGTTTTAAGAGAAGGACATCTGTACACCATTATAAAAGAAACGACATCAACTGTGTCCGGATCATCTGTAGTTTGTCTAGTTGAGTTGGCACGGCCAGCAAGCATAGTAAATGAGGAAAACACTTAGTAAAAAAAACAACTGGAAGCAATTTAGTCAGTGAATCTAATGGTTATGATGTATGAGTAAATCAACACCACGTGAATAGGAACGGTTACAAAGGTGCCGCCCGTTAATGCTGTAGTTCCGCATGTAAGAAATAGAATGAAGTCACACAGATGGTGAAATGAATGGGTGAAATGTCCTTTCTTATAGTGCATAGTGTTTATGTTTAATTAGAGCATACCGCTGTCCATACTGTTGCGAAACTTGGCTTCCGCAGCCACCACGACATCACTGGTAAATTCATGACAGTTGAGTTCCACTACATGGAGTCGACACTGTCTGGCCACAGACTGAACAATCGCATGTTTCCCCACACCAGGGGGTCCATGAATGAGAACTGATGGACTACGATGTGGCTTAGTAGCAGATCTAACAAAGAGAGAATACACAACAACAGCAATATAACAAAGAGAGAATACATAACAACAGCAATATAACAACAATACATTATAAAGAGAGAATACATAACAACAGCAATATAACAACAATACATTATAAAGAGAGAATACATAACAACAGCAATATAACAACAATACATTATAAATTCATTGTTACTACAATGGCATTTCTATTTATCTTATGGTATTTCTATTTATTATGATGTTATTCTTAATATTACAATGTTTAATTAACATAATCATTAAAAAAAAACTCATCGTAGTATGCAGTAAATAAAATTATTATGAGAAGTTTCATGAAGCCTTTAGCAATTGCGTGATGGTACAAAATGCTTACTTGGAGCACAACACCATAAATAAAATATATCTTTAAATAAATTTTTAAAAAATATCACAACAAAATCTACATCACAATTACAGTATAAATGATATATTAAAAAATCACAACATCAAAAGAACAACATAAAAATGATGTTACAATAAAATCACAATAACAACATCACCATAACAACATCACCATAGCAACATCACCATAGCACATCACAATAACAAAATCATGATAGCAACATCACAATAACAACATCACCATAACAACATTCCAACTATTTAGCATAAACAGTAGTTGGCCGGTATCATCATGATGATGGTAGGTGTGGCTAGTCAAAGCGTGCCAAATTCACGGACAAAGATTGTGTGCAGTATGGTAAGTATGGCAGATAGCAGTGGCATTTGTTTCCAAAAGGCACTAGTTGTAGATTCGTAAAACTCTAATTTTGCCAATTTTTTAATCATACATAGCTATATATATTCCAGGCTAGCACATGGTGTTATCTCAAATAAATTAGCCTGCTCATGTGGAAATCTTTCGCCATATCACACTCTGACTCATGTAATAAGTACTATAATTATATATAAACAATTACAATGAACAAATTGCTTTACACTGCCATGCTTGTGAGTAATAAATAATAACATCATCATAATTATAAATATATATGCAATAATTATTAGCATCACAAGATAAAGAGCAACTAACCCACTGGACCTAAATGCTGGCAAAAAGAATGCAAAGAGTTGTTCAGTATAATGTGATAATCCAGGGGTAGTGATACTGTCAAATACAGATGCTGCAGGGAACACAGAAGAAGGAGGGACCACATCTGGCACATAACAGTTAACTCTGCCAGGCTAGGAACAAATAATGTAAATTTACTACCTTTCCAATACACTGATATAACAACTAGAATAAACTCATTAGTAAAGCAATTAGTGTAACAACTAGAATAAACTCATTAGCAAAACAATTAATGTAACAACTAGAATAAACTCATTAGCAAAGCAATTAATGTAACAACTAGAATAAACTCATTAGTAAAGCAATTAATGTAACAACTAGAATAAACTCATTAGCAAAACAATTAATGTAACAACTAGAATAAACTCATTAGTAAAGCAATTAATGTAACAACTAGAATAAACTCATTAGTAAAACAATTAATGTAACAACTAGAATAAACTCATTAGTAAAGCAATTAATGTAACAACTAGAATAAACTCATTAGTAAAGCAATTAATGTAACAACTAGAATAAACTCATTAGTAAAGCAATTAATGTAACAACTAGAATAAACTCATTAGTAAAACAATTAATGTAACAACTAGAATAAACTCATTAGTAAAGCAATTAATGTAACAACTAGAATAAACTCATTAGTAAAGCAATTAATGTAACAACTAGAATAAACTCATTAGTAAAGCAATTAATGTAACAACTAGAATAAACTCATTAGTAAAGCAATTAATGTAACAACTAGAATAAACTCATTAGCAAAACAATTAATGTAACAACTAGAATAAACTCATTAGTAAAGCAATTAATGTAACAACTAGAATAAACTCATCAGTAAAGCAATTAATGTAACAACTAGAATAAACTCATTAGCAAAGCAATTAATGTAACAACTAGAATAAACTCATCAGTAAAGCAATTAATGTAACAACTAGAATAAACTCATTAGCAAAGCAATTAACAACTAGAATAAACTCATTAGCAAAACAATTAATGTAACAACTAGAATAAACTCATTAGCAAAGCAATTAATGTAACAACTAGAATAAACTCATTAGCAAAACAATTAATGTAACAACTAGAATAAACTCATTAGCAAAGCAATTAATGTAACAACAAGAATAAACTCATTAGTAAAGCAATTAATGTAACAACTAGAATAAACTCATTAGCAAAACAATTAATGTAACAACTAGAATAAACTCATTAGTAAAGCAATTAATGTAACAACTAGAATAAACTCAATTAATGTAACAACTAGAATAAACTCATTAGTAAAGCAATTAATGTAACAACTAGAATAAACTCATTAGCAAAACAATTAATGTAACAACTAGAATAAACTCATTAGTAAAGCAATTAATGTAACAACTAGAATAAACTCATTAGCAAAACAATTAATGTAACAACTAGAATAAACTCATTAGTAAAGCAATTAATGTAACAACTAGAATAAACTCATTAGCAAAGCAATTAATGTAACAACTAGAATAAACTCATTAGTAAAACAATTAATGTAACAACTAGAATAAACTCAATTAATGTAACAACTGGAATAAACTCATTAGTAAAGCAATTAATGTAACTAGAATAAACTCATTAGTAAAGCAATTAATGTAACAACTAGAATAAACTCAATTAATGCGTAACAACTAGAATAAACTCATTAGTAAAGCCATTAATGTAACTAGAATAAACTCATTAGCAAAGCAATTAATGTAACAACTAGAATAAACTCATTAGTAAAGCAATTAATGTAACTATTGAATAAACTCATTAGCAAAGCAATTAATGTAACAACTAGAATAAACTCATTAGTAAAGCAATTAATGTAACAACTAGAATAAACTCATTCTTAAAGCAATTAATGTAACAACTAGAATAAACTCATTAGCAAAGCAATTAATATAACAACTAGAATAAACTCATTAATAAATATAAACAACAAGATTAAACTCATTAGTAATACAGCCATAATATCTTTCAATTATGCTATATGCAAGCCACACCCACTCTAGGGTTATTCACACTTATACCAGAGTTGCTATGGTAACAGGCATGGATTAAAAATGTTATTTCCTACATTATTCCCCTGCGGGAAAAAAATTGCATCCCAAGAGAGTTTAAATTGCACACAGAAGATTTTTTTGACAGCAAAATAGAGTGAGATGCACAAATAATTATGGTATAAAGTGACGTATCATGTTTTTTTTTAGCTATGAATGAAAATCTAGCTTTTTTTAGTATAAAGTCTTGTCTTGTGAACTTCACTGGATATCATCAATCACTATTGCTTTTGTTCAAAGGCTGTGGAAAGGGAACAAACTACACTCATATTGTTGGTGCTCTGGAACCGCCGCATTAAGTGGACACATTTCCCCCTCAAAACAACAATATTTGCTCTTACTTCACCTTTTACTCTGTTCAAAAAGGAAATACTGTATAAAATAGTTAAACATGGCAACTCTCAGAATTATTGCTAGATAACAGCCCCCTTCCTGGTTTTGCCCTTGGGATAGTTATCACCAATAATTCCTCAAGCCCATGGCTTAACTATTACTTAAATCTACAGTGTCTCCTTTCATGCAATTCATACAAACGGCAATATTGCTATGGTTACCATTAACTCAAATATTACCTTAATAGAGCACTCCCAGTTTGAAGTTAAACCAGCATCAAGAATTCCAAACTGACCAAAGCCAGGTCCAAGTTCCAGTGAGGACACCATGTAATAGTGCTTGTCCCCTAATCATTAAAACATGATTATACAACATACAGCAAAAGTATTGTCAAACAAGTGCAACAAGGGGACACTATTAAGGGTGAGAGACAAATAGAGTAACATTATTTACTCATTTAATTTATTGGCAAGCAATATAACAAGTAGGACACAATAAGAGATGCATAAATATGAGCTAGTCAGATTAATTATGCGTATATTAATAGCACGTGATGATGGAGACGATGATTGAGGAATGACGTTCACGTTTACTCTTAGGGCACTCATAAATATCGAACTTTTTGTGAATGACCCAACCCCCCTTGACCGATTTATCACGGAGGACGAGAAAACGTATCAATTGAGAAAAAATTATAACTGTGGAGGAAAAATGTCAAAAATGTGTCTTTGCGCCCTACAGCTTTGTGGAGTGGGGGAAGCCACCCATCACAATGGCAGACAATTCTGTATTATTGAAAGTACATTTTAGGTTTATAAAATATATAGACTGCCATAAGAAATTGTCGAGTAAATGTTGTCACAACAATAAGACTTCTTTCTGGTAAAGTATAAATTGAAAATATAATTAATAATAAATAAAAAAAAAACACAGAATAATATTTTAGAAACCAATATTACTTTAGCTATAACTGCTCATGATATGACAAGTAGAAAGCTATCTTGGCAAGTGTAACACTGGCACTTCAGCGTCCTAGTGATGAAGACATAACATTCTTGACCTGGTACAGCATGGCAGTGACCAGGATGGCAGTGACCAGGATGGCAGTGACTAGGATGGCAGTGACCAGGATGGCAGTGACCAGGATGGCAGTGACCAGGATGGCAGTGACCAGGATGGCAGTGACCAGGATGGCAGTGACTAGGATGGCAGTGACCAGGATGGCAGTGACCAGGATGGCAGTGACCAGGATGGCAGTGACCAGGATGGCAGTGACCAGGATGGCAGTGACTAGGATGGCAGTGACCAGGATGGCAGTGACCAGGATGGCAGTGACCAGGATGGCAGTGACTAGGATGGCAGTAACTAGGATGGCAATGACCAGGATGGCAGTGACTAGGATGGCAGTGACTAGGATGGCAGTGACCAGGATGGCAATGACCAGGAT
>WLWD01004696.1_pt1 | contig 37179 bp, 19 predicted proteins | sample 6712731 | NCBI WGS metagenome assembly WLWD01 (sample SAMN12718690, study PRJNA576275) | sponge metagenome | isolation source: marine sponge | host: Mycale hentscheli | place: New Zealand: South Island, Marlborough, Capsize Point | collected 2014-11-01 | reverse complement strand
CCCTTTTATAAGATTTTGAAAAATTCAAATTGTGGTGCCCTTCTTTTTTTTGTGTTCTACACGTGTGCAAAAAATATAGTCGTTCTCATTATTTGATTCCAAGAAAAACTGATTCAAAATTGGATACTTCTATTCCACTCGCAATTCTTAAGAAATAGCCCCACCCCCATATCTCGTACTACGAGTACGCGAGCAATTTTTTTTTCAATTAGTTTGTATTGGTTCTAAAAAGAGCCCGTCTATATCGAGAGTAAACAAACATCAATACAACAATAACAAGAGAGTCAGAAGAGAGAGCAGTTTATTGGAGATAGCCATAGGTGAAGGTATTAGATCTGCGCAGCTTGGGACGTCTTCGCTCCGAAGAAATCGAGCCTGGTATATCCATCCGCTTGAGTTCAGGTGCGCAGAGTCCGGAGAACGGCTACAGGAGGAGAGGCAGCCTGGTGCACCTTGCTGCGTGAGCTCAGACGACGTATGGAGAGTTGCTGTAAACGGGTATGAGACAACAAGAAGCTAAACTAAAACACCACAACTTCGCAAAGTATACTTCTGCTACTACTGCGCGATAGTTTCTGCTCGCGTATTATCAAATGGTGGGGTATTGGCGGGGAATAAATTAATGTCCGGATCTACAGGCAGTGCGCGTTGCTATGCGCGGCCACCCTTAACAGGATTATTAAAACAATAAATAATACTCTAAATGTTTTTACCAATTATCTTGAGGTTGAAGTGTCTATTTTACTTATTCTACAATTAAAGTTTAAGAATGAATAAAGTAAAGAATATTTCTTCTCACGTTTTTCTGACATAACTAACTATAGACGTTGTGCTTCAGCACAATTGACTAGCAAGTAGTCAAATTATATTTAAAATGATGTCTGTATAATTTAGCTGAAAATTGAATTCATTTATATCTTCCATTCACTTTCATTATTCATTTATTCTCTTAAATGAGAAAGAAGCAGAACAGAGATAAACATGAGCTTCTGTCCTTTACAGAGAACAAATCTAATGTTACATATAAATTATTATAATGACTGAAGCACTTTCTATTACAATGCTTTGTTGGTTGAACTCTACATGGAGAAAACTAGTAATGAGAGGTCGTAAAGTCTACTTTCTCTTAAATTTTTACTCTTGAGTCAAAAATTGGAGAGGGAGGGGATGATAGGGCCTTAGCTCATTCATATTTTATGATGGTGAATGAAACTATTTACGCATTAATGGTCATATGATTTATAACAATTTTTATGGAATAGATGACTCATGCTAGTCCAGATTTAATGCAAACTTGGCAAGAAGCAAAGAATAGCCAGTCCCATTTTCATCAATAGTCAAAAGAAGTCTTTCTTTTTGTAGGTTTTAATTTCTTTAGTTTCTTAAGAAACTCAGCATACTAACTAATATTAACATTTTAGGTATGATGTAAGATATACTACTATTATCTTTTATATAATAATACGCTTGTGCGTCAGTAACGACGACGACGACCGACGGTGTGTGTATTCATGAATAGTTCATAACCTTAACAGTTTGGTATAAAACATCATCGTTACGTGGATGGTAAAGCGTCGTCACAGTCGGTAACTAAAAGTGGGTGTAATAAACGAGGGAGAAGGAGGCGTAGAGCTGAAGAAGAAAAGTGGGGGATAGGAAAAGCTCAGATAGTTCAGAAAAAAGAGAGCCTGAGAAGAAAACTTGTAACTGTAACCAATGGTAGAGAATGATAACTGAGTAAGATAACTTATGCTACTGCATTCTTACTTGTAGTACGTTAAGCGGCACTATGTGGCTGGGTACTTGCCAGTTAAAATAATATTATGATACAACATAATGTTTTCTAAAAGTGAATTATAAAATAACAGCAGTAACAACAATAACATGACTTAAGCCCTAACATCGCACTAAATATAATTATTGTTCAGGCAGTGTACCTGAAGTGTTTTAAAAACAGAGGCTGCAATAGATTTTATTTTTTAATCCAAGAGATGAAAGAAAAGGCAAAGCTTACATGTAAAAATCTTAGTGGTCGTCATTGAATGTTCCTTACCACCAAAATCTCTAAACTATTAGTTTTGACAATCCATGTCTTCCAAGCTTTCTATACTTCATTTTCTGCAGTTGAGTTAGTACCAATAGCTATGTGTGTTTTTTTTTATTAAGGAAAGTTTATAGTCTTACTATTGAAACACACTACTCATATAAATACTGCAAATCATTTGATTCTAATATTAGCTTTTTATATTAAAAATCAGTATGTTTATTTATTTTAATAATTATATTGAAAACTTAATGTAAATTACATTTTTATAAGAAGTCAACATTATATCTTCAAATTTTCTTCTTTTTGTAATTTTACACTAGCTATTCTCTAATGTTGCAATTGACTCACAGCATCTAATGACTTATTTTAATATTAAAAAATTGAAACAAATTCAAATAGGGTTTAAAATTTACTATATTCTGAGTACATTATGTTAAATACATGAAGTTGGCATTAAATGATAATAAATTATTGAAATTATTTATAATAAAAAAAAACACATTTAGAAATAATTATGCCAACATTGTAATATACTTTCCTTTTTTTCTGTCTTGCAAATCATGCATGACAATACATTTATTATTGCAGAAAACACTTAACATTCGTTGTCTATAACCACCCTGTTGGGGCTATTTATCTTAAGGTCATTGTCATTTAATAGCATTAAAAATATGCTATTAAAGATGAATATACAGTCAGTCAGACAAGTTTTATTTGTGGTATCCAGTGAATAATTAATTTATTATGTACTGTGCATAAGATAATAATGGGTTTTTAGTGCAAAAACGCTATATCTTAGGGGACATTATATTCCAACTTAATTACTATGAATGGAGGGAAAATATTTCCTTGAGTTACTTTAATGCATTTCCTGTTCAAAAAGTAGCCGGGCGAAGAGAACCCTCCATTATAGCTTTCAAGTCGATCCACACCACGTTTACAACGAGTGCCCTAACTAAAAAAATACTATATGTATCATTTTTGCGAGTAATACTCAAGTCCATCTATCAGTGCTATGTATACACCAAATCTTTATTGAAGATAAATCCTCAGAAGAGTATCTGGAAGAACTCTGATAGCATGCTGTATATATCATTTGCAGTTGTATTTAGCTGCGTCAATAGCAAATAGTACTTTTCTTCTTTCTATATTTAGAGCCGGCATTCCCTGTTGTTTTTTACTTGTTTGTTTAATTGTTTTGTCGTCTGTTAAGATGCTCACAACTTATATGTGACATTGTTTCCCAGCTCTTGTGCGCAAGTTGCTAGATAATCTGTACTAAAATGATCTCTTGGAAGTCGGAGACAAAACTGTCCCTGGTTACGCCCTTCTATATGCGACCTTCTCGTTTAATCATTATTAATTCGTGAATTGTGTATTCTACTGTTATTAGTAATACTTCACTTTACCAAAGTAGCCTCAGAGTAACTTTCAATGGTGATCATATTAAATAAACATTCAAGCAATATGCAATACAGAAACAGCAAGTCAGTGATGCCACATGTGTAGTAGCCAGTAAAAACTTTATTTAGTTAACAAACATGCTTGTAGTTTACATTTAGTGTTTGTGAAAACCAGATGTTTCACATATTATATAAACAAACAGGCACATAATTTCCAATAGTATAATTGTATTCTTGGAGAGTGTATTATACTTATGTGCAATATGATATTTGCTGAAGCAATCGCATGAGTTCACACAAAATTGAAGGAAAAGTTTTCATGCAATCAGAGGCGTATCTAGTGCTAATTATTGGAAGCTACCAAATATAAACTTCTCAAATGAAGTATTATTTCACTGGGTGCAAAGAGTCCATTTACAACCATAACAAAATCGGTAAACTATATTATTGGTAATTAGAGTTAAAAAAAAAATTACAAGGCTGTAGAGATTACAAACTAGTTATCCACACATTATACACTAATTTACGGTTTTGTTTTGGTTGTCTACGACACTACCCATAAGAAATTAGTTTTTGTGGGTATCCCTACCTACTATGACATCGTAATCACATGAGGGAATATCATTTTGTTTCCCATGGTAGTTCTGCTTCATGCAGAGTAGTTCAATCATACAGTAAAAAGATTATTGAGATATGCACTAATAAAGTCCCTGTGGTGTATTACATAGAAACAATATGTATTAATTACTTTGAAGTCATGATATGAAACATACTGATATATAATATACTTAATAAATGTTTGAATACATCAGGCAAAAAAGATTTAAATTGTGCAATAGGTAGATATTAAAAGTAAACTGAACAAGTTTAAGTACTAAGTTTTGTTGAAACTAGTGATGCGCTCCAATAGCAAAAATTAGCGAAGCGAGCGATGCATGTTCTCTGTAATTGCAGCTATTCCATGCATGCTTGGTGTGGCTAGGAACATTTAATGGCTTTTCAAAAAGAAAGATTCTTTACTTTGCTACCTGTTTCTGTTTCGTTTTAGCTCTCCTCCTGCTTGCCCTGTCTTTCCATTTCTTATCTCTCTCCCTACTAAATTTTCTTCTGGAGTTTCTAACGCCCTCAAAGTTCTTGACCGAGCGTTTCTAACGTTTTGTCTCTCTTTCGCAAAATTTGTTTCACTGGGTGCTTCGCTACTTCGTACGGCGGGTAAACAAAATGTTGCTGAGAAGGTTACCCGGCCCGCGCAAGCGCGTAGGAGAAAATGTTCGCTCGTACGCCCATGCAAGAATAAAAACAATTCCTAGACCTAACAAAAAAAAATATATATATATATACTAGTGGTGCGCTCGAATAGCGCAAATGCATGGCGAGCGAGTAAATATATGAGTATAGGTAAAGATGATTTGTGAAGGAAATCGCTAAATAATAGCAATGATTAGGCATGAAGAGTTAACAATAACAGAATTACCTAAATAAACTTCGAACGCAGTGGAAAAGAAACGCAGCTTGACAATTTGCCATTCAGTCTTTCGCCAAGAAGAGAGTAGCTATAAACTTTTTGGTTGAAACAAAGTTGATTCTCCGTCCTCGTTAATTGAAAAATACCGGAACTGTAAACGCTTAACCTAACTTACGTAATTAGAAGCGCGGGCGAAATTTTTTGACGTACGCATACATACCTACATATATACTAGTGATGTGCTTGAGCACAAATGGCGAGCGAGCCTAAAGACTATACTATTTTTATATGAATGATTTTGACTTCTAACACTGAAGCTACTGAAAATAAGGTCCAGTTTTAAATTTCGCATACAGGGTAAAGGGATTTCAGTGCCATAGTAACAACTCTCTGCAACTGCTTGAATTGAAGGAAAAAAACAACAATAAAACAATATACATTATTTAAAAGTTTTCTTTGTGATATTCTTTAGCTAAGTAGCTAGTGGTTGTAACACACAATGCCTTGACACAACTGGAGATGCACCTACACAGACTTACCTTCGCGGTAGTCTAGTGGACAATGTATTTTCAAGTAAATACTGTTGCGCACGGCTTATAACCATGACAAAGAACGCATTGACTTACCACCGCCACTAACTCGAATAGAAATGGAAAGTCCTTTAAGTTTTCTAGTTTTAACTGCACCCGCAAAAGAATTCAAAACGGTAAATAATTCAATTTCTAGGGTGATACGGGTACTGATCGATAAACCAGAGGATCCTGTTTAGTGCAATTTGGGACGGGGTCGACCACATAACTAACACAAAAACGCGAGGGTCAAAGTACAAAATGACATACGTACATCCAAACATTATATGTGACCGTCTATAGGAAAACCAGGCACAACGCGGCACCTTCGAATTTTTTTTTTTTGCACTTACGGAGTTGTCGGCGTCCAGATATTGAGCTCTCCAAGTTTTATCGTCGCAGCTTTAGTCGTTCCTGCTATAATAGACGTAACCGTTCCCTTCCGTAGGCTTGAAACAATACATTTTTAAGAAATCGATCGATCTTTTCTCGATATTACGCACGCCGCGTTGTGCCCGGTTTTCCCGTAGACGGTCACATATACAAATAAACATCCCCGATTTTTTCATTTTTACCCCTGTAAGTGTCTCGCTCGCTACGCTCGCTCGCCAATAATATTGAAACATCTTGGACGCACAAGCCACTGGTCATAAATTGCAATATGTGGAAGTTTCACAAACAAATTGCTAAGCGAGTTTATTTTTTTAACTGCAAGTGAGCCAGCATCAAGATTGAAAACATTTTTGGGAAGCATTAGAAAACTTTAGTGGTAGCACTGCTAGCTAGCTACTCATTGTCTCTTGAAGTTATGACTACCACAATAGATGCATTGAAATATGATGTTTAAAACTTAACTAAAACAATTTAAAATGTAAAGCCAGGATTACCTTTTGCTGTCTGAGAATCACAAGAATTTATTATCTTATATACTAGTGATGTGCTTGAGCACAAATGGCGAGCGAGCCTAAAGACTATACTATTTTTATATGAATGATTTTGACTTCTAACAATGAAGCTACTGAAAATAAGGTCCAGTTTTTAAATTTAGCATACAGGGTAAAGGGATTTCAGTGCCATAGTAACAACTCTCTGCAACTGCTTGAATTGAAGGAAAAAAACAACAACAAAACAATACACGTTATTAGCTAAGTAAGTAGTGGTTGTAACACACAATGCTTTGACACAACTGGACATGCACCTACACAGACTTATCTTCGCAGTAGTCTAGTGGACAATGTATTTTCAGGTAAATACTGTTGCGCACGGCTTATAACCATGACAAAGAGCGCATTTGACTTACCACCGCCACTACTGAATGAATAGTCCCTTAAGTTTTTCAAGTTTTAACTGCACCCGCAAAAGAATTCAAAACGGTAAATAATTCAATTTCTAGGGTGATAGGGTACTGATCGATAAACCAGAGGATTCTGTTTAGTGCAATTTGGGACGGGGTCGACCACATAACTAACACAGAAAACGCGAGGGTCAAAGTACAAAATGACATACGTACGTCCAAACATATATACAAATAAATAAATAAATAAACATCCCCGATTTTCGATTGTGTTACCCCTGTAAGTGTCTCGCTCGCTACGCTCGCTCGCCAACTAGTGATGTGCTTGAGCACAAATGGCGAGCGAGCCTAAAGACTATACTATTTTTATATGAATGATTTTGACTTCTAACACTAAAACTACTGAAAATAAGGTCCAGTTTTTTAATTTAGCATACAGGGTAAAGGGATTTCAGTGCCATAGTAACAACTCTCTGCAACTGCTTGGAAGGTAAAAAACAACAACAAAACAATACACGTTATTTAAAAGTTTTCTTTGTGATATTCTTTAGCTAAGTAGTGGTTGTAACACACAACGCTTTGACACAACTGGACATGCACCTACACAGACTTATCTTCGCAGTAGTCTAGTGGACAATGTATTTTCAGGTAAATACTGTTGCGCACGGCTTATAACCATGACAAAGAGCGCATTGACTTACCACCGCCACTAATTCGAATAGAAATGGAAGTCCCTTAAGTTGTCAAGTTTTAACTGCACCCGCAAAAGAATTCAAAACGGTAAATAATTCAATTTCTAGGGTGATACGGGTACTGATCGATAAACCAGAGGATTCTGTTTAGTGCAATTTGGGACGGGGTCGACAACCGAACTAACCAAAAAACGCGAGGGTCAAAGTACAAAAATGCCTTACGTACGTCCATACATATTATATACAAATAAACAAACATCCCCGATTTTTTTCATTTTTACCCCTGTAAGTGTCTCGCTCGCTACGCTACGCTCGCTCGCCAATTATATCTGAAATCTCAATTGAACACGACTTATTAGTGAGCTTCGCTCGCTTCGCTCGCTCGCTGAATAATATATCGCGGACTCATTAATAAGTCAGCTCCGCTCGCTTCGCTGAATAAACAATATGATTTTTGAAACTAGATATTTATCTTAGGTGACATTTTAATTAATTTTTACTTCAAAGTTAAAAACAACAAGGAAGTTGTGTTCATATTTGTGTAAATAAACAATATATTTCAGAATTATTTCACTAAGCTGATATTTCCAGAAAATTAGCTAGAAATCTGTTGCATCCTGTTGCCATAAGTGTAAATAAATTCTACTCTCCACAAACTACTAGGACACAATGTGCAAAACAAATCCACAACAACAATACAACAATAAAATTATTAAGTATTTAACGTGTAAGGTTAAATTAAGTCATTGGAAGTTACAGTATTTTCTGCTTGAAAGACCTCTTGAATATATCCAGTAATATCCTGATTTAATTCCGGAGCGAATATTTTTTAGGTCTGTACAGGAATTAGCTGAATTATTAAATAGCTGACCAATAGGTTGAAATCCAAATCTGTTGGTTAATATATTCACAGTTTTTTGTGTGACTTCCTCTATATTAATTGAGCTGGGACAAACTTGAAGTTGTTGAAAATTATTGATGGCATTATCTAAGTGCATATAAGTTGATATAAAGCTTTATTATTGAAGGCATATTATTATAATATTAGGTACATCATCCAAAATTATTGTACATAAATTTAATTCATATAACATTAGGTAGACACAAAGACATTCAATTACTTATCTATTGTTAAATATAAATCATTGATAAAATTAAAGATTTTCTTTTTTTAATAACAAATGAAGATCATTTCATCACTTATAAGTATTTTATAGTTGAGGTGCTAAAACTGTGTCATTGGATATTAGAATTATTTGCTTCAAATAGATAAGAGTTTGGTACAAGAGGAATGACAAAGTATGTATGTAAAATTTTTACTTCACGAATGTAACCATAAGACTAGCATATAGCTAGCCATAATATTTAATAAAAACTAGATACTATATTATTAAGATGGGTAATATTATTATAGACTACTTTGACTAAAATTAAGCATGATACAGTAAAGTGACTGTAAGGAATTGTTGGAAAAAGTATTTTTTTGACACCAACCATAAAAGGTGCTGCAGTGTTTTGCACTCTACTGTCACCACTTACCAGAGGTACTCTAATTATTTAAATAATGAAATAATTAGATTTAAACATAATGATCATTTTCAATGTACTTTTTACATTCAGAAGTTAAATTTTCATATCGATTTCATAGTTGCACGGGAGAGACTTTATATTTTTTTATATTATGTATAATTGTTTTGTGACATTAAGCATACTGAATGTTCAATTGTGCAGTTGTATCGATGCTATTGCAATAATACTTTATATGCCAGATATAGGGACCAATATCTAAATGTTTTTATTTATTTTTGAACAAATTTCATTTGTAGTAAGTTTAGCAATTTAAACAGAATTAAAAAAGTTTACTTTAGCAGTGTGCTGACTTAAAATCATACTATATTATATGTGACCGGTTTTGGGAAAATCGGCCTAAACGCGGCATCTAAAGTTTTCTAATTTATTCTACCAGTGGGCTGCACGGGGTCTTGGGATGCCGTCCTCCTAATTTGGAAGCTGTAGCACAAGCCGTCTTCGCCCTACGCACTACAACACTTCAGTATTTTTGCTAAACTTATTATTGCTGATTTCGAAAAAACGCCGGGTAAGGCGTTGCTAAGGTCAGGGGGCGTGCCTTGTGTCCGTATACTATTACTGCGTGTCTCCGGGACACTATGGAATAAACCGGTTACAGGCGGATTGAAAGAAGTCTAAAAGGCTTAATGCAGGGCTCTTTAAGAAACTATGATGGCGAGAATTGCGTGAGTACATGAATTATGTAGATTAGTAAGTGAATTAGTTAGCTACAGTTTTTTCCCGGCTGTTAGTGAAAAGCCCGCCAATAATTTCTTAGCAACTCTCCGTACACGAGTCCAACCGGCTAGTGTTTTTAGCCTCCTAGTGTGAGTTCTACAGCACGCCAGAGCTTACAACTGCGTCATAAGCTAGAGCTAACTGGTGTCTATCCATTTCTGCCATAAAAAATTTTTCGAAAAAAATCGACTCATAAGGCTTTACCCGGGGATACTGAAAAAATTAGTTTGCCGCGTTTAGGCCGATTTTCCCAAAACCGGTCACATATAGTAAGAAAGTCTTTTTTCTGCTGATTTGAAATGCAATTGAATGGAATTTAATATTTTTGCACTATCTGATCATGAAATAATAATAAAATATAATAATTATAAAACATGCATAATAATACTACAACTACTATTTCTTACATGTAAGTGTTATTGTATGGGGAGGACTTGTAGCATCCACATTGCTAACATATACTGAAGAGGCTGTGTACTGACAAGTATATTGTGCACCTTCTTCACTCAGTGGCAGAGGACTCAAGTTCAATTCTCTATTTATCTGATTTGGTACAACTTGTCCATTTCTTCTCCACTGATATGATGGTGAAGTCACTTCCAAAGAAGAAGGAGGTATGGCTACACAGGTGAGTATGTAGTCACGAAGACCAACAGGTGACTGACTCTCCATTATAGAGATTGGTATAGCTGGAGCTAAGCATGTACAGCAGCATGAAATAAATCTCACGTATAAATATGACAAACTCACCAGTAACTGCTAATGATACAGATCTACTCATACTAGATGCTCCAATAGTTATAGTACATGTATAAGTTCCAGCAAAGGATTCTCTAACTCGAGTTAGTACTAATGAATCCCTGACTGTAGTAGATGGAGCTGTAGCCAGTGGTGGAGTACGCATCATTTGTCCTGTCCATTCAACTCTAGCTATAGCAGGTCCTGATAGAGTTCCAGTACATGTGAGATTAACATCATCTGCACCAGCTACTCCACTAGGGTTTGGTGGAGTCACAGTGACAGAGTTCACTGTAACTATAGAAACAAGATTGAAGTATATACTTTTGAATCAATTGATTATAATACTTTAAAAAAAGAATTGAGGTAATTATTGTCTTATTCATTTAGTGCTATTTATGTATAAGTGCTAATTTGCACGTGGCTGTAATAAGTTTCAAATAATCCGTCAAAGAAATGTATAGCATAAAGTCATAATTAGATCAGCACTTGAAGCATGGGGGCTGGGCTTTTGAATTCAGAATTTGTCCATGAGCATGATTCAGGTGGAGGGAATGGGTTTTTGGCTTCCTGCCTGAATCTACATATGTGACCAGATTTGGGAAAATCCGCCTAAACGCGGCAAACAATTTTTTTCAGTATCACCGGGTAAAGCCTTACGGGGCGATTTTTTTCGAAAAGATTTTTATGGCAGAAATGGATAGACACCAGTTAGCTCTAGCTTATGACGCAGTTGTAAGCTCTGGCGTGCTCTAGAACTCACACTAGGAGGCTAGAAACACTAGCCGGTTGGACTCGTGTACGGAGAGTTGCTAAGAAATTATTGGCGGGCTTTTCACTAACAGCCGGGAAAAAACTGTAGCTAACTAATTCACTTGCTATTCTACATAATTCACGTACTCACGCAATTCTCGTCATCATAGTTTCTTAAGGAGCCCTGCATTAAGCCTTTTAGACTTCTTTCAATCCGCCTGTAACCGATTTATTCCATAGTGTCCCGGAGACACGCAGTAATAGTATACGGACACAAGGCACGCCCCCTGACCTTAGCAACGCCTTTACCGGGCGTTTTTTCGAAATCAGCAATAATAAGTTTAGCAAAAATACTGAAGTGTTGTAGTGCGTAGGGCGAAGACGGCTTGTGCTACAGCTTCCAAATTAGGAGGAAGGCATCCCAAGGCCCCGTGCAGCCTACAGGTAGAATAAATTAGAAAACTTTAGATGCCGCGTTTAGCCGGGTTTTCACAAATCTGGTCACATATGTGACCGTCTATGCCTATGGAAGGCATTTTTTATGGACTGAACAAGTCTGAAACACAAGCACGTAATACAACTGGAACACAATGCTCAATGTATAGCCAGCTACTGATAGCCACAACTCTGGCACTAATGTCCTGGTCCTTCGAACCAGATTCTTATTTGAATTGTGATGGACAGTGGGTGTGGTTCAAGAAAATACAACTAGGCAATAGAGTTTATAATCCCACCCAAGAGGATAATGGATAAAAAATAAATAAATAAAGAAATAAAAACAACAACAACAAAAAGCATGTATGATTTGTGTAATGTTGTTGGTACATGCATGTGTGTTGCCAGCACATAAATGCAATGGAAAGAGAGAGAGAGAGTTGTATGACTGGTTTAGCAAGTCCATCCTCCCTACCTGATAAGAGTTTAAAATAAGATTAACTAATATTTAGAAAACTTACGATCAGTATCGATAATTGTCACATTTATGTTTTCAAAGGCATAGTTCTGCAAACCAAAACTATTTGATAAAGTCAAACTGTATGTCTCATCGTTCTCTTGTGCCACTCCATCAATGGTATGTTGGATCGACACAGTCTGAACAACCGTGCCAGAAAATACGACATAAAGACGTCCATTACTAGCACCATTCACGTTGAAGTCACTGCCCATTGCTACACACACAAATTATACTTTATAAGGTACTTAGCAAGTTAAAACACTCCCAATTGATTAATTCATTAGTAATTTCTTGTTCCCATACAATACCAAGCAACTACAAATCTACTCTTTTTTTTCTTTTCTTTTTTACTGCATACAGTGGGCACCATAAAAAGTCCGTAATTCCATTTCGTAGAACTGCCATTGTAAGATAAAAACTAGGGGGGGGGTGGTATGGGCGCAGCCATTCCATTTCACTACATTACCGTATCGTTTATCATATGCCTTGCTTCTAAGAAAAATAAGAAATGTCTATCCAACTAAATTTTTCAATTTTTTATTGTTTAACCATTTTACAGCTGTATTATGGTACGAAATTCATTAATATTTTGCACCTATTGTAGAGAACGAACAATGGTAAACTGTACCAAAATAATTTGAATTGCCATGTACTTAGATCTCTTTTGAGGTTGTTGTCACTTGAAACAAAGTGACATGCTATGACCAGTTGCACTTGATAGAAAGTACACAAACTATTCTGTCAACATTGCAGCCTACCAGCACATCAAAAGTAAAGACACCTTGGAGTACCAAACTGAATACACTCAAATATTCTATCATTCATTTGTGATATACCTGTTTTCATACACAAAAGCCAATAAAAGCTTCTCTGTTGACAAAATTTATAACAGACTGCTCAGTTCAAAATAAACTACACCCTAAATAAATATCAACAAATTCTTCCTGAATGTAAGATAGATGTGTGCAAAACCACTTTCTCTTACCTCTATGATCCAGTAGCAAACTGCTTCAGCCATGAAACCATATTTCCAACCTTACTAGTGTGTTTACTAAGAGCCACAGTGTGATGCCATAAGAGTTTTTGCCAAACGGTGCGAGTACTTCGATATTTTTAAAACGGGAACAGCTCATTAGCGTCGAATTTATGCTTTCTCTAGAGCGTACTCTATCGTTCGATAATACTGTCCCCGAGGCAATCTTCAACAGTTTGTCTTCTTTCTCTCGATTAGTGTCACCCTCCCACCAAGCAATCAATTCTCTGTGTCTCGCGTGCGCTTGTGCGCATTACGTAAGACGCAATTACATTTTTTATTTGCGTGTAATCGGTTAAGCTTAATTTTTATTGTCAATTATTTCATTTACATATATTCACTGATCACAACATTACAATTAAATATTTACAGAACAAATAGTACAGAAATAAGAATGATAATGAAAAGCTTCTTTAGTAGCTAACCCTAAAGTGAAGGTGGAGTCACTAAGAATTGCCACAATAAATCTAGGAGGAAAACCCATTGGTGGGAAGGGTAAGAAATCTGCATTAAAAAGATCTAACAATCACACAATATGCTTGATTTACAATAGCTTATTACTGACACTACAGCTATAATACACTCTGCTAGCTAAATGTTGGCATTATTTCTATTTACAGCTCGGCATTAGTTGTTAAACAAGCATAAAAATTAAATCTACCTGCATATTAGACATACCTGTATCCTAGACTAAAGACTCATTGGCGTTCATAGCGTACACTAGTAATGGAATACAAGGCTAGAAAGTGCTCTCCGGAGAAGGGACAAGTTCTTGTTTTACAAACTCATTGAACACTTTACACGTGATCGATTGCACCGAACCATGTGACAAAATTCGGGCGCGTGTAGAGCGGGAAAGCTGTGGTTTTTTTCTATTCCTATAGACTTTTGTATTGAGTTTAGGAATAGCACTTTCCCTCTCGTTTGGAGTTTACTGAGGGAATATTTTTATGCTGCAATCCCCAGATATATAGCTGCTTCCGTTCTAAAGTTATTTTTTTAGGGCCAACTCAACTTGGACATACTATAGCAAGTACTCCACCACACAGTGGTGCTTGACATATTGCAAAGTAATAATGCAGTAGCAAAGTAATCTCACTCAGTTATCATTATCTACCATTGCATGGTTAAGGTTATATAAGTTTCCCTCTCCTGCTTTCTTTTTCTGAACTATCTCAGCTATTCTTATCTCCCACCTTTCCTTTCTTCAGCTCTTTTTCTACCTCTCCTGCTTCTGAATTTCAGTCCTACTATCATGATTGCAGACTTAAACTTTGCAAAACTTTTGTCTTTTTTTTTTCTTCATACTTTACCTTCCTTCCTGAAACCTCCTTTACTGTCTATGCCACCCGCTTTTTAGTTACAATTAGCTAATCCTCGCCTTTTGGCCTTCTCTTTTAAACCTACACTCCCTTACCATGCAGATTCCAATTACTTTTTATGATAAATTGCCTTTTTGCTTTCTCCTCCGTACTTTTGCCTTCCTCTTTGAAACCTATGCCACCTTCCCTCGTCTACTATTACACCTGCTTGTTAGTTACAATTAGCCACTTTCTACTGAATGTTACGACACTTTACCCATTCATGTAATGACTGCTTTACCAAATTGTTTAAGCTCATGATTTATTTATGAATGTACACACCGTCGTTCTTACTGACACACAAGTGTACTATTAAATATCATTGTTGTCATCATTATTTTATTTCAGCTATAATGTAAAACCATCCTGATTAAAACCACTCAGCTAAAAAAACAAAAAAAAACAACAACAAAAAAAACACTGCCAAGTTTTGAAATTGCATATGGTAAAGGGTTTCGATGTCATAGTAACCATTTGCCGCCATACTTTTTGTGCCTTGAAAAATCAAGCAATTCTGAGGAATAATTGCACAGCTTTGATGAGCCTAACCCAAGACTTGTGCTTACTGCTGTAGTAACAGAAGAAACTGAGGGGAATCCTAAAAAGTTTTGCTAAACAAAAAAAAAAGGATGGCTGACGTATTTATTAAATGTCACCGGATTTGGGAAAATCCGCCTAAACGCGGTAAACAATTTTTTCAGTATCACCGGGTAATGCCTTATGGGTCGATTTTTCTCGACAAGATTTTTATGGCAGAAATGGATAGACACCAGTTAGCTCTAGCTTATGACGCAGTTGTAAGCTCTGGCGTGCTCTAGAACTCACACTAGGAGGCTAGAAACACTAGCCAGTTGGACTCGTGTACAGAGAGTTGCTAAGAAATTATTGGCGGGCGTTTCACTAACAGCCGGGAAAAAACTGTAGCTAACTAATTCACTTACTATTCTACATAATTCACGTACTCCCGCAATTCTCGCCATCATTGTTTCTTAAGGAGCCCTGCATTAAGCCTTTTAGACTTCTTTCAATCCGCCTGTAACCGGTTTATTCCATAGTGTCCCAGAGACACGCAGTAATAGTATACGGACACAAGGCACGCCCCCTGACCTTAGCAACGCCTTTACCCGGCATTTTTTCGAAATCAGCAATAATAAGTTTAGCAAAAATACTGAAGTGTTGTAGTGCGTAGGGCGAAGACGGCTTGTGCTACAGCTTCCAAATTAGGAGGAAGGCATCCCAAGGCCCCGTGCAGCCTACTGGTAGAATAAATTAGAAAACTTTAGATGCCGCGTTTAGCCGGGTTTTCACAAATCCGGTCACAAATGTTTGCACAAGATATTCTTTAAGCTAAGCAGTACTTGTAACACACACACACCTATAAGACTTACTTGTATTCTCCTCATGACTTGCTATTGGACAAATGGATTTTCAAATAAGAATAATATTACTGCTGCATAGTGTGTATATACAGTTGCATTATAGTGTGTATAATAAGCTATGACAAACTGCACATTAACCCTTTCCCTGTCAATTTTATGACGACCAGTTGAGCAACATGAAAAAAAGTAAATATTTTATTTTGTACTTCTTTTCAGTAAAGACATTCCAACAATAATTGAATTTTTAACACACAAAAATACCATACTCTTTAGGTTATACAAAAAAGTATATTAGTCCGCAAAAAGTTAAAAATTTGGACTTACCATTTCTAATTGTACTAGCTGAAGCTCAAATTCTGACAATCTCAGAGTTGCTGCGGGGTTCACACAGAGTGCACACTTATTCACATTCTAGTTGCTGAATTCTGAACTTCAGAGGCCTGTACTATGAAAAAAAAATTTGGGCGGATAGACGCTCAACGGTAAGTGTTTTAGTAGGCATACTTTAAATTGAGAGCGGTGGCAACACCAATAATTCACGGCTTGGACAGCCAAAGGGTCAGAGAACTTACTACCGCCACTAGAAAAGGAACTCCAGTAAGTTTATAAAACCTAACTGCACCCGCACATTCAGATTATATCAGAATTCAAAGCAGCAAACAATTACATTTACTTGAACGACAGGGAAAACATCCCTAACAAAAAGTTTCTGTTTTAGTGAAATATGGAATGGGGTTGCCCACTAAACGCACACAATAAAGAGTGAAAGTACAAAAATGATATACACATTAACAAATAAATTCCTAATATTTTAAAGTGTTACACTCTGATAACATTTCATTTTCTTCTCTCACTCGCAAACAATATATATAATATTAGACCTCAGTTATGCCTGAATACACACACTTTACACCAACTGCACAGAGAAAGAACTTACTGGCTGTTCCAGCAGTTACATCAACAAATAGAACAGCAAAACCACTAGGAGGTGGTCCAGACAGAATTCCTACTAGCAACTGGTGTGAACTACTCTGTTCAACTCCAATATAAGTTGAATTAAAGAACCCAATTACTAAAATACATAAACATACAGAACTATTAATTCAACCTAACAATGCAGCTACAATTCACACACATCACACACTCTTTAACTGTCAGAACTATACTATAAATATAAAATATATCCAAGGGATTCCAAAATAAATAACTTTTTTTTTAGCTGTACTGTTAAAAAACAACAACTAACAAACAAATAAAGGCAAGCAGAACAAGGATACAAGATCCTGAGGTTTAGGCGTCGTCACTTGGATAAGACCGCCAATGGGCTGTACATAATATTTCCTATGCTAGGCCTAACAGTTCCATAAACAAAATATATACATATTATATATATTTATATATATATAATTGGTGGTTCACAGTCCCTTGTTTACTGAGTAATAAGTTGGTGGTGGAGAACAAAATTTTATTCTGCACACACATTTGAGCTGCACCCGTACAACTGTCGGCACTCCTACATAAAATTTCGGCTTTGAACTCGCAGATGATACTCACACTGCCTGCAGCATTACGCATTACAAACAGAATGCCAGCAAATAGGTTGCTGTATGTTCATTAGTGTTGAGTGTGTGGGGGGCTTACTACTAATGTATAGTCAATAAATACATTGTTAGCTAAAATATGTACCAGCTAAAGTAGTCCATTCAATCAGCATTGGTATCAGCAGAATTAAATTTTGAATATTGAAAAAAATATATAGTGATATCAGCTCTACTATAAATATGTATTTACACATCACATACCTTACATACGTACACATATAAATCAGCAAACAAAATGGAGAAATAACAGAAAGATAATTAACAGATATGCCAAGACAAACAAAGTGTTTCACTGAGCGTGCTCTCACACTTGATACCTGTCACAAGAGTTCTGCAATTCACAATGGCAGAAATAGCTTGGAACTTACTTCGTGGACACATGAGACATGTATCTCTGCCAAAATGTTTGTAGCTATATCCTCTGGTTATTCGGGGACTGGTATATCTGCAGCAATAGCGTTCTAAATTAGGAACATTTATAGCACTTTGAGTTGAGCCCTGGCAACTCGTTTGCTGATAACATGTTCCCGTTTCCTGAGAATACGCTGATGCTAAAATGAATAATAAATAAATTAATTAATAACTACGTAATAATATTAATACAATTCATTAAAAGCTTGGTAAAGGTGACACCACCTCATAGACGAAAATTACTAGTTATAAACTTGTGACAATCACTCAGCCTAGACCCTTTACACTGAATTAGAAGTTTCACCAATGTTCTTGCTATCCTGAGTATATAAGATTCTAAACAATTAAAACTTAAGGGAGACTGACTTATAATGTGCACACAACTACAACAGTCATTAATTTTATTATGTTTTATTTTTATTTAAACGATGATATCAGCCAATAAAAAAATATTTTTATTAGAGCCTATAAAGCTGGAAAACACATTTCTTTTGTGTGAGTGGAAAGGGAATGGTTCAACACTGCAAGCCAATTCATTTCCTCTTTCTTCTATTTCTTTTTTCATTCTGAAAGTTTTTATACACTATCCAATGAATAAATTTTAAGGCCTTTATGAGCGCTACTTGGTTGTGAGAACAATGCTACAATTCCTACCTTGTATTCAGAATTTCTATTAGTGAGCACAAATATTTGGTAAATTAAAATACGACATAATAGGAATTTCAAATGAGCAAAAAAAAATGCCTACTGTATTATTAATAAGGAATAATCACAAGATTATAACAATCCCTTTGTACATATTCATACTCCATACTCGAATATTAATCAGATTTATTTATTGGCTAACAAATTGTGATTCATTTTTCTTTACTATTATTATTTTTATGAATGATAAAATCTGAAGTTCCATACCCATGCATCAATATACATGAAGTAAAAAAAAGTGTGGTTGTACAGTTATGCCTGTGGTTACTATCAGCTCTAATATAAATATGTACTTACACATACCTTAAATACATACACATAAATCAGCAAATAAAATGGAGAAATGGCAGTCGGTCGACTGTGCAAACAATTGCATACCAATATAAAAGTGAACTTGTTGTAAGGATGAAAAAGTAAATTTAAACAGAGGAACTCGTGCTAATATTATCTCGCTGGTCCAAAAATTGCTTCAATTCTAATGAGTGACCTGAACAACTTCTTATCTCTTTAGACAAATGTCATGCTAATGGTTCAAACCCACTATACAGACCATCCCTCATTATGGAGTACACCCAACTTATGCAAAAAGTAAAAAAAAAAAAATTTTTTAACAAATAGCAAGTTGTGGACGGTTATTTTTAATACAAGTGTCATGACTAATTGCAGGCTACAGAGCAGCAAACAAAATAATGTACCTGTACACAAAAATCAATTCTGCAGCTATAGTTTGGTAAAGAATCATTACCTTATATGCACCAAATGAGTGGCACTTAGAAATATGAAGTCATGAACCACCATTAACATCTACATCATTATAATTTCTCCATGTGTGTTTACTCAATCTATGCCCTGAATTTTTTTTATCACATACAATTCACAGCTATTAGCTACAATAATGCAGTATCGTATATCTAGCTAGGTTTTATAGCCAAGATGTTTAATATTAAAAATTAATGCGGGTGCATTGAAGAATTCTGCAAAAAATAACTTCAGTACGCATCAATGCGCTCTTCAATAAATGGAAACTAGATAACTCACCTGCAAAAGAGAGGAGTATGCAGGCCAAGAGGTGATCATAAGAACAGCCCATTTGTGACAGGCTCCGACAAAAGGGGGCATTTCACGGAAACCAAAAAAATTGAGTGTTTTATGCTACTAAAAAGTACGGGTTCTAGCTACTACTTCTAACCACTCCCAGGTAATGTGATTATAACCCCTCCCACTTTACTCAAGTTTATAAGTAGATTATTACGCGGGCATTCTGCATAATTATTTTTACGCGCATGTTTTTGAGGATTGTCACTTTCCGCAACGAGAGTTTTTATTTTTTATGTTTTGATATTTTTAGTATAGTTAACCTACTGGTGTGAATACAGTTTTCGTGTAGAGTGAAGACACCAACTTCTGAGCTCTTCATCTGTCTGTTTTATAGACTTATTAATTGCTATAAAAGTTAATTCAAGTGCACCAGAATTTACAGGATGTTGTTATTGAAGACTATTTCACCATACAAAGTGACAATTCAAGTGAAAATGATGATTCTGATGATGATAGAGGTAAGTAAAGGATTATTTTTACAGAAATCTTTATAAATAAAACTTTTTTTCACAATTAATGAATTAATTGATTTTTCTGTAGATTGCTAAGTTTGCATAGCCCTGGTGCTGAACTCATGATCAACCTGAAATTATTGATGTAATGGAAAATTAAGAGAGTAATTTGTGTGATACAGAAGAAGCTGATGATGGGACTGTGGTTGAAACTCCAACACTGACGCAAGAGGTCAATGATACCTTGTCACAACTTGCTTCTTCAAGCAAAACTGTGGGTGATGCATTGCCTAGTGAGACACTCTTAAAGCATCCATGGGCTCCAATTTCTGCAGATCTTCCATCTATTGTTCTTCCAAAGTCATTGTCCCTTGAACGTCAATGGTATCTCTATAATATATACTGTCCAGATTTGGAAAGAGATTTGACTTGCCCATTGCCCTCAGTTTTCGTTGCCCTCCAGAGTAGGCTTCCATCTCTTAATACAATAGCTACAAACTCAACTTAGTATGTGATGCTGAAGTTTGTCCACCACCACAAAAGAAACAAAGAATTTGTAGCCTATGTAAATAATTTGTAGCCTATGTAAATAAATTGTAGCCTATGTAAATAATTTGTAGCCTATGTAAATAATTTGTAGCAGCCTATGTATAGAATTTGGTCACAATAAAAGAACATGCACAAAACATTGAGTTTTGCTATTATACTTAACATATTACATATTCAACTTGTAATTATACTAGCTATCTGTATTAAAAATTCAAATTAGTGTCTAACATTGTGCTTAGTTAAGTAGTTGTCATAACAGGAAGTAGTATTACAACACTAAAATTGGTAGTATACATTAGTGAACAAAAGCACACAGACTGGCTAAGGCTAACTTGGGTAGTGCATTAGAGAAAATAGCACAGAGACTAGCTAAGAATCACTGTAGGATTTTTTTTTTTTGCAAGGTTAAGCCTCAGCTTCAAAGGGAGGCTCCGTTCCTTGCGCTTACACTAGAACTCCAAGCTAACAGCCGACTATAAACTTCGCAAAACACAACAAAACTTTTTTGTTTACTTTTTTGTCCAGATACCACGCCCCTGGCACCAACGTTGCAGTTCGCGCGAAACTACTACGTGATGCGGATGTAACTTTAGAATACGGAAACTTACCTCAACATTTTTTTTAAGTGCCGTTTACTCCAATAACGCTTACTCAAGCTATCCTCTTCTGGCGTTCATAACTCACCCTAGGAGAAGCGATTTAAATGGAATTTTTTTAAATAATAATAACTCATTTTTCAATTTTTGAGTGAAGTGGTCTGTTTTCCTATAGCCTGCCACATATATTAGTAAATTAATTTTGCTAGGGATGTGCTACAAGCAGTACACAATTTATATTTTCTATGGGAAAAAACAAAGAATGCATAATCAAAATGGAGGCATGCATGTTAAAATGATGCATACCTAGTTATTTCCACTAAGTATTTTGATTAAATTTGCTTTAGTATAGATATTGTTGGCCTTGTTATTCACAGAATTTGAAGGCTTAGTTCTACGTGTTAGTTTTCTTCTATTGGTACTCTCTTAACCCTCTCGTTCCCAAATTGTTTGGACGCGCGCGGAAAAATCTAATCTTCCACCGCGGAATAGTGCATTACCGTTTTATTTTTTTAACTCGATGCTGGCTGGGAAAACCCCATAGCAACCATATATCACTAAATAGACCAAGAGTTTGGGATTCCCCTCATTTTTTGATTGAGAAAATTGAATAATATTTAAGCCATCTACTAATATTTCCAAAAAAAAAATTTTTTTCCCCAAAAAAATCCACTTTTCCCATCAATAAAAAAATAAAATAAAATAGAAATAATTGCGAGCGAGCGTAGCGAGCGAGACACTTACAGGGGTAACACAATTGAAAATCGGGGATGTTTATTTATATATATGGACGTACGTATGTCATTTTGTACTTTGACCCTCCGTATTTTTGTGTTCGCTCTGCGTTCGATCCCGTCCCAAACTTCACTAAACAGAATCCTCCGGTTTAGCGACCATTACCCGTATCACCTTAGAAATTGAATTGTTTACCGCTTTGAATTGTTTTGCGGGTGCAAAAACTTACTGGAACTCCATTTCTATTCGAGTTAGTGGCGGTGGTAAGTTAATACTCTATTTGCCACAATTATAAGCCCTACTCAACAGCATTTATTTTAAAATTCATTGTCCACTAGACCACGAAAGTAAGTCTTGCCTAGGTATGTTCAGTTGTGTGAAAGTATTGTGCTTACAATACTACTAATGTCAAATCACTGAAGGAAGTAATTTTTGTGTTGGTACATCAAGTGAACAAGTGTATGTGAAGGTGCTGTGTGTTACAAGGACTGCTTAGCTGATGAAAAATCTTTACCTTTATTGACAGGTTAGGTTTTTGTCTCTGGCCTATCTGATTTTTTGCCTACACAGTTAGGTCTTGTGTACTTATTGAGTCCATTTTCTAACTGATAGCATTCAAATGGCAAATTTACATTTGGTCCTATATTGAAGATAACAATTGTAGACTTGTTCAAGGTGTGGCCACTTTTAAAACCATGGAAGGTGCTATGCCCATAACCACAAACTTCTGAGTTTTGAGCTAGCTAGATAGCCATCACATAACTCTTCATGATAATACAAATATTACATATTTTAAAGCATATTTTATTATATATATTTATAAATGGTTAAAATATATTGGTTAAGATAGATAATTATTTAAATATAATTGGTTAAGATAGATAAGTCATTTAAATATATATTTATAGCTAAGTGAAGTTATTTAAATACTATAATATATTTCGATTTGTTGTATTGCTGTCTACAAAAAAAAGTGCATCATATCATAACAGCTACAGGTTAAACCATAATGACTTACCTATTTCTTTTTCTTCTTCGTCTTTTTTTCTGTATTAAAATGAAGTAAATTATGAGAATTTTAATACTATATAGCTATCTACTCACTTTATTATTTAAAACTTTTTTTATTTCCTGAGCCACTGGGGGCTCAGGAATCACATCATTTTGTCTTTGTCTTCCATTCTAACACAATTATATCACAACTGATACAATAAGTTCTTAAAAATTTCAATGTCAAGTATTGAACTCAAGTCTTATAAATTTTGAATATTTTTATAGTCAAATTCTTATACTCGAGTGCTTCAAGTTTACACCTTAAAGAAAAGATTTTTAACTGCAGCAAGCTGCTTACAAGTACACCTTATTTGCTTTAACTTTTAGTATTAACTTTCTTCTTTAAATATGAAGGAGGAAATAAATGGTTTTATCATGAACATAAATTTCATATGACTAGCACAACATTTCAAGTTCTACTTTTTTAACAGTCCTGAAGCATTTTTTTGTATCACAAAATATATTATTAAACATTTTCACAAATAATAATAATTACATTCATTAACATTTTCTAAAAAGGACCCAAAGTAAATATCAGTGCATTTGAAAATGTGACTACTATGGTCCCCTCTGAAATATTCGGAGGGGGGCAATCATCTGTCGAAGATGAGTACAGATGATTGTCCATATCTATCATATGTCACATCCAAAATTACCAACTTTTAAACAATAGTAAATAACACATATGCAATACATTCTTGGAATAGTGTACAGTATCAACTGACAGATTGTCTATCTGGTTTATACAAAACTTTGAAATGGTTGGTAACTTTGTATGTGTATGTATGGTTATGGTATGCTGATGAGCTCAAAAAAGAGCGAAACAATCATTTCCCCCCCTAAAATTATCATACAGTGTACTCATTTTAAATGGCATTTTCTCTAAGTGGCATTATTTCATTTTATTTTCAGCTGGGCCAGCTCGCTCGCCATTTGCGCTATTCGAGCGCACCACTAGTATTGTTTGATGCATTTTATACCAATATTATATTAGTTCAACAATAAAATATGTTGTTTGTTGTGTGTGGTGCTGATTGTGATCATGTAGGAGACATCTATGAGTGTCCACAAGGAACGTATGCCATCGGACGTCGAGCTCCACTACAAAACAATTTCATATACACACAAACACAAACAACAAAGATATTTGTAATACAAACAACAAATTATTCATGATCCTATATAATTGCAACTTTATGATGTATTGTATGCGGTTTCATACAGGATTTTTGTTTGGGGTGGGGCTCCGAGTGTACTTCGTCACACCCATTTTTTGGAACCTACACTACTTTGATGCACATCTTTGCATACGAGTCTATACTTCACACTGATGATCAGTGTTCGGTCCTATGCACTAAATGGCTCAGTTATGATAGGAACATAATGGGATACAATATCAGACTAAAAATAAATGCTTCCTAAATGTTCATTTCTATTCAACTCCCAAAATTCTAGGGGGGAACCCAGCGCTAGCCTCCCACTGTATGAACCCTGGTATGTATACTCCACACTGTACATGAGAGAAACAATCGTTGTATTGAGAAAGTGTAATTGAGAAAATGAAAAGCAGTACAAGCACACACGTGGAATTCAACTTACCCGGCATGGATGGTGTCACAGACTGAACGATCCCTCCCATAGGATCCGGAACCTCCATACAATACCAAACAAACAGACAACAATGATATTTGTAACATAACAGCTGGCCTCGCTGAATTGCCCCCCCTCCCCCGTCATTACTTTTCACTGACATTCTTGTACCATAACCCCCCCCTCCCCCGTCATTACTTGTCACTGACATTCTTGTACCATAACCCCCCCTCCCCCGTCATTACTTTTCACTGACATTCTTGTACCATAACCCCCCCTCCCCAGTCATTAATTTTCACTGACATTCTTGTACCATAACCCTCCCAGCCCTAGCTGGACACCCAAATATCAGTAAGTTGAAATGAAATTCAACTTACCCGGCGTGGATGATGTCACAGACCGAAAAAGACCACCGAGTTCGTTCTCTCTCAGGTTGGATCCGGAAGTGCCACATACTGTTTGTTCACGGTTGCTCTCTCTCTCTTTCCACAAATGCACGCACACACATACACACACACACACAAGAAAAAAGAAGCTACAGGTGAATACAGATCATAAAAATAAATGTATAATTTATTATACATAAATTGACTGGTGTACACACACACACATGAAATTCAACTTACATGGGCATGATCCAAAAAAATCCAGAGTTCCCTCCCAGGTTGTATACGGAAGCGCCACATACTGTTTGTCCACGGTTGCTCTCTCTCATTCCACAAATGCACGCACACACATACACACACACACACACTAGAAAAAAGAAGATACAGGTGAATACAGATCATAAAAATAAATGTATAATATAAATTGACTGGTGTACACACACACACATACATGAAATTCAACTTACATGGGCATAGTAGCCCCGATTGAAAAAGACCCCACCCCCGAGTTCGTTCCCTCCCCAGTTAGATCTGGAAGCGCCAGAATAACATTTCAACTCCACGCACACACATATACATCGAGTGTGAAGCTCCACTACAACACCACAAAAACACAGACAACGACAACGACAATAACAATACATATTACAACTTTTGGGATGTTCAGGGGGGGGGGAGGAGCAGCCACAAATATCAAAGTCTGTGGTCCTTCACACAAAAGATTATGGAATATCAATGGGTGTGTTGTCATCTTTCTTCCACTCTCTCCCTACCTCATCCACCCGACTCTTGTTCTTCGATTCCCGCCTTCTCCGACTGCGAGGACGTCCAGAACTCGGAGCAGGAGGAGCCACTTCCTCTTCATCACTGGAACCTGCTGCCTATTCGTGTTTCATCATTGGAAGACTCAGGTCCGGTATCCTCTCCTTCATGACTGGAAGACTCTGCTCCTGTCGCCTCATCTGCGTAATCGGGTCGGTGACTGCATTCACATCTGGTCCTAGTAGTATATGTGGTAAAAAAAATTTTTGAAAATTTGAATTTGTTCAAAAAACCACAAGCCACTTTCAAATCTCAAAACTCAATGAAATATATATATATTATAGCTAAACAGCTTACTCTATCGCAATACAGCTATAAATAAGTCCTTTCCACAACAGAAGCTTGCTATTTTTCAAGAGAAAGACAAGAGAAAGACAAGCTTACCTCGATCATCTTCTGACTCCCATTTTCAGTATCAGAGTTGACGGGGTCTGGTCCACCAACCCTGATACAGGGCCTCCTATAGCCCTAGATGTCGTCTCCCTTCTCTCCGCTTGATCCTGAGTCGCTAGAGTCAGCATCAAGCAAGTCTAAAACTTGCACCGCATTGTAATTTCTAGACGCCATCTTCCAAAAAATGACTTTGAAAAAAAATTTTTTTTGCATAGTTACCGGGGTCACACGACACGCTCACTTTTATCCTATGATGTAATAAGCATTACCTAAGACTGTACGTAATAGGGAGGTCCCCAGTTGAACTGGCGATTTTATAAAAAATGGAGAAGACAGTAAGTCAAACCGCAAAGTCTTGGTCGGCAAAGAAGCGGTTTTTTCAATGTGTTATGGAAGGCTACTGAGCTCAAGCAATTTTTTGCTGCTTCTACAAAGCTCTGGAGATGACTGGATCCATAAATGAAGCTGCTGTGAAGAAGGTAACTTTTTTTAAAATTCGACGGAGAACCGATGTTTTTTTTTTTTTGCCGAGGAAGAAATAAACGCAACTGCTGTGAGGTACTGTCGAAGCAGCCCTGGCTGAAAGCTATTTTAGATGCTTCTCCAATGCATTGGGCACCTGTGTATGCAATCTGAAGGTTCTAGCTATAAAGTAACTATTTTAAAAAATTCGGAGAAGTCAATCGGTCTTCACCCGCTTCAAAGCGGGATTGGGAACGAAAGGGTTAAGATATGTTAGTTTTAACTGTTTGTTGCATGTAAATTAGTTCAATTATCTCCTTGATATTTGTGCGACTACAATTATAAGATTTAGATCACTAGTCATAAATATATTGTGAAACAGAGAGGCCTGATGGAGTCATTGTATAAATGGCCACAATGCTATAATTACAGACATTAGGATACTTCCTGGAGCGAAGGCGCAATGTTCGTACTAATATGGAGTAATGTTCGTTTCCATACTCAGCAAATTATTAAAAGGCACAGGATCTCTTTTTGAAGCCATTTTTTACATTATAGATTCAACAATTTAGGAAACTATAAACCATTTTAAAGGAGTTTATATTTACTATTAAAATTAGGGAATATACAACTTGCCATATCATTACATCATGTTCTTGTTTTTAGTTCACCTATTGTGGTCAATAGATAATTTTCAGATAGCATTATTTTATTGAATTTCACAATTTACATTTAAATAAACATAATTAATATTATAGTGACATTATTTGTTTCATCTGTCTAAACTTTATTGTTTGTTTTTTTCTCAATTGTTTTAAAAACAGAAAAAGAAAAGTTGACAGTAAGTAGCTACTACGTACAGTTATATTTTAACTTATTGGCAAAAACTGATTAAAATCTTGAAGTCAATTGTAATGTACAGCAATGGTTTCATAGTCTCCAGGTTGACATTTGTCTTCCAGCATTGATTTGCTGGTAGTAATTTAACTTTATGCTGCACAGCTTGTCATCACCATCTCTTCAGGCTTGAGATCAGCATTTTTCTTGAGTTTATTTATTTCTTCATAAATGTGACATTTTTCTTTCGTATCACTCTTTATGGAACTATTCAGAGAAAATACAACAATATATTATCATAACTTTCAGTACCAATTTTATTGTATTAATTGTATTGTATAAAACAATTTTAAAAAATGTACTTGTTTTGTTGTTGCATTATAACAAGACAATTAGAGTGAAGTGAATAGTTGCAATGGCAACTACCTAATCAGTGATACGCTTCAGAACCAATGGTAAGCAAACTGATTATGCTACATGAAATAATCCTTAAATTTATGGAATACTCAGATTATGGTATAGTAGATGTTTATGAGTATAATTACTATGATAATATTAAAATCCTTTTATGAGCTACTTTGAATTTTACTATTAATAAACTTAATTCTACTTAATTTATTGTTTATCTACTCATTTGTGCAACATACATATCTTTTCTTAGTTCATTTTGCTGATACGTGCGTGAATTATCGCCCCAGGAAACCTCTAGATAAGCTGACCCCAGGTCTGGCCTTAAGACGACAACCGAGCTTTTTATTCCACACACAAAATCAATGCACAAGGACTCTCACAAAACTCAACTCTCATCCACTGGGGCTGGGCCAAGGTATATATAATAAAAGTGCTGTAGAGTCTATAGTACGTATGTCTGTATGTAATGCGATCTGACCATTTATATTAATTAAGATGTTCATAACTCTGTTCTCAATCAAAATAACTTTGTTTTGGTGTGGGTGTTCCCACACTCAGCATATTAACTAATTTTAACATTTTAGGTATGATGTAAAATATACTACTATTATCTTTTATATAATAATACGCTTGTGTTTCAGTAACGACGACGACCGACGGTATGTGTATTCATGAATAGTTCATGACTTTAACAGTTTGGTTAAGCATCATCGTTACATGGGTGGTAAAGTGTCATCACAGTCGGTAACTGAAAAGTGGGTGTCATAGACGAGGGAGAAGTAGGCGTTGAGAGCTGAAGAAAGGAGAGTGGAAGATAAGAAAAGCTCAGATAGTTCAGAAAAAAGAGAGCCTGAGAGGGAAACTTGTAACCGGAAACCAATGGTAGAGAATGATTACTGAGTAAGATAACTTGTGCTACTGCATTCTTACTTTGTAGTAGTTAAGCACCACTATGTGGCGGGGTACTTGCCAGTTAAAACAATAATTATGATACAACGTAATGTTTTCAAAAAATATCAAATAACAGCAGTAACAACAATAACATGACTTAAGCCCTAACATCGCACTAAATATATTATTTTTGTCCAGGCAGTGTACCTAAGGTGTTTTCAATACAGAGACTTCAGAAGATTTTATTTTTTAATCCAAGAGATGAAAGAACAGGCAAAGCTTACATGTAAAAATCTCAGTGGTTGTCATTGAATGTTCCTTACCACCAAAATCTCTAATGTATTAGTTTTGACAATCTATGTAGTACCAGCCCCGACAATAAGGAATGTGAAGAGTCCTAAGCATGGAGATGAACAAGAACTCTGAACAATTAACATTGGTCATTATATTTTGTATCCATGTTGGCATCATTTTGTTTAAGTAGACTCATGGCACCACCTGAAGTATTTTGGGATGCCGCTGGTTCGGGTATATAATATAATTCACTTATTCATTCTTGAGTTCTACCTTTTACAGCCCTATCTCGATGACTAGTTGCATTATCCTAAGGAAGTCAGCTAGATAGCTAACTGTACTAGAACTCTGGTGGCGGCATTACCTAGTGAGAGACTCCTCAGCTGAGCTACACATTCAAGCCCCTCTTCTCGAGTCGTCACCCCACATACTTGGTGGCAGCGGTTCACAACTCATTTTGCCCATCGAACACTACCATCCAGTCAGCAGCACAAGGATTTGTCCGACCTGTCTCCTGGCTGGGTCTTATTTTCACTTTATTGTGCCGTGTCTAAAAAAAGCTGCTAGCATAGGCCAGGAGCACCGACACAGCAGAGCTCCATATCAAGTGACTTGCTATGTATATCAGAAACCTGGGCACAGAGCATCGGAATGTTGGTTCCGTGAACGCAGGGATCAACACAACAACTCAAAGAAGGACAACAAACCATCTGCGCAGCGTGAAGTGGTATGTTATGTCTGTGATACTCCTGGGCATTTTGCTAGTGAATGTAATGAGGCTAAATCGAATAAGAAGGATAACAGGAGCGAGAAAAAAAAAGTCAATTGGGTATCCTCGCGTAATTCTAAACACTGTGTGCAGGGTAAGGTGAATGGTTAGAGTGTACAATTGTTGTGGATTCTGGTGCTGATATTAGTGTGGTACCAGAAAGCGTTGTGGGTGTGAATCATTTTACTGGTGATGAGGTTACTTTATCTGGTTTTAATGGTAGTCCTTGTGTAGCAAAGTTAGCAGAAGTTTTATTTGAGATTAATGGGAAGAGTTTTGTGGAGAGAGCTGCAATTGTCCCAGCCCATACTACTACTAATGGTTGTGTATTGCTTTGATCCCATGACTTTGCTAGCTTCTCGCTCGGGGAACAAATCCCAGGTATGTATGAGTAAATGTGAACAACAGGAAACCAAACCCCTCTATACCGTTGTCACGAGGCATGAAGAGATTGAAAATAACAAGGTAGTACCAACCCCTTTTGACATTAAAAGTGATCTGTCGGGTGACGGCGAGAGTGAAGAGGGAGTAGCAGATGGTAATGGGAGAAAGGTAGAGGAGTTTGTGCAGGGTTCTTGGGGTAAAGACTGGGATGGATCCTTCGGTCTTGAGCAGTGCACTTCGGATGATATTGAAGAAAAAGGTGAAGAAATAGTACAGGATCACTGTTTGAGTACTGAGGGTGGGCCTGAGCATAGTGATGGTGATGTGTGTAATGATATTGTTGAGCTAGGTGCTCCGGATGTTAGAGACAGTGCAGATGTGGAGATTGTGGGTCTGGTCTCCGGAAAGGAAAGACGGGAGGAAGAAAGAGAAGACAAGGAAGAAGGAAGAAAGAAGAGGACCAAGAACTGAACTGAACTGTTGTTATTATTATGCATGTCTATTATTTTGTGTCACTCAGCTAACGTAGGTGTGTCATGTATTTGCCGTGAGTGATTTGTGTGTTTGTATGAGTTGTGCCCCGGGCGTGTCCGGATGTATGCATCATTTCATCGTGTGAACTCGTGGGAGCTGAGTTTAACGACCCTGTGCCCACGTGTTCCTCAGTCCTGTTAATCAGTTTGGAGTAGAATCTATTCTTTGAACCTTGCACCTGTACGTCGAACGAGCCCCAGCGACCCTCCGCATAAAGGGACTGGCGGATTCCGTGACCACAACTGCCAACTGCAGGATTCTGGTGGCAGCGTACCATTCTGGTTTGCGTCGACTGTGGAAGCCTATTCGCCACCTCAGCCAGCGTAACCACAGATGCTTAAAGAAGAAACCATGAATGCCCCAAGCTTTAGAGTCTGCTGTAGTCTAGCTGAAGGGAAGGAGCGTTGATACTTCTGGAAAATTGGGCTCCTGTTTCATCGCCAATTGTTAAGTAATCTGGGATGGCGGGACAGGCTTGTACTAAACTTGTGCTGGGTATCGCACATGATAAGTCTGGGCACACTGGCATGAGGCGATTGAGAGACCTAATAGTGACTCGTTTTACCTGGCCAAATGTTGCCAGGGATTGTGAATTGTATTGTAAATCTTGTGTGGTTTGTGCTAAGGCCAATAAGGCTGGCAACCATGGTTGAGAAACCATTGGTTATCAATCTTTTGAGGTAGTGGCCCTTGACCTTGTAGATCCGTTGCCACAGGGGAAGGGTGGCTTCAAGTACATTCTGACATCTGCTTGCATGGCCACAAGATGGGTAGATGGTGTTGCCCTGAAAAATGCTACGGCTAGGTAGCTGACGGCTGTATCTCACTTTTCTCCAGAATGGGAGTACCCTTGAAGATCCTCACTGACAATGGCACTCAGTTTGTAGGGAAATTGTTAACTGACCTTGCTAACTTGTTGGGTATAACACATGTTAAGACAAGCCCATACAGACCCCAGTCAAAGGATGTACGTGGTTGCTCAACTTCAGGACAAATTACAGGTCCATGATAAGGGCAAGGAGACAAGCCGGAAAAGTAAGCAAAATATTGACAAGGGTAAACAGTTTACACCACTCACCTTGAATGAACTAGTTATGCTTAGAATCCCTGGTCTTCATGCAGCCTTAGAGAATTCGTGGGAAGGACCATACAAAGTACTAGAATGCTTGGGTCCTACAAATGTCAAAGTGTGTAAGGAGGGAGATGAGAAAAGAACAAAAGTTGTGCATGTGAATAACACTAAAAGATATGCCAATACGGAAGCAATGATCAACATGACTGTCATTGCTGAGGATGAGAGTAGTGTAGAAAAGACTGTCCTTACAGATGAATGTTCTGATTATGATGAACGTGAAATTGTGAAACTGGAGGACAAGTATAGTAGATTGTTCTCAGATGTACCTGGGACCTCTAATGTAGCATCTCTGTCCATACATGTTAGGGAAGACTCGGACAGTGTGCCAGAAAGTTCATTCCATTCCTGTTAAATTGAGGGAAGGAGTCAAGCGAGAAATTGACTCCCTGTTGTCCCAAGGCATCATTGAGGAAAGTGATTCACATTGGTCAAGCCCTTTAGTTCCAGTCCCTAAGCCAGATGATAAGATTCGGTTATGTATTGATTACCGGCCTCTCCACCAGATAACACCTTTGCTGAGGACATGGATCTCTTCACTAGATGAAATACTAGACAAGGCAGGGCATGCTCATGTCATGAGCAAGCTAGACTTAAGCAAAGGATACTATCAACTACAGATGGACCCTGCTAGTAAAGATATGACTACCTTTGTATGCCCATATGGGAAGTATCGCTTTGTGCGTATGCCATTTGGGCTGAAAAATGCTCCGGCTATGTTTCAGCATGCGATATCAACAGTTTTGAAAAGGTTCACCTCGTTTTCTACTAATTACATTGATGACATATTAGTGTACTCTGGTTCCTGGAAGGAGCATTTAGTTCATTTGGATAAAGTTTTAAGGCCTCATTGAAATGGGGATTTACAGTGAAGCATTCCAAATGTGAGTTTATGAAATCAAAATTGGAATATCTGAGGCACCGGATTGAGGGTGTGGTACAGTTGCAGTTCCAGGGCACAGAGTCACTGTAATTAAGGAATTCAGGAAGCCCAGAATGCAGAAAGAATTGCGTGCCTTTTTGGGGTGTGTTGGCTATTATAGACGTTTCATTGAAATTTTGCTAAGTACTTAGCAGCTCTAACTCCAGCCACCTCATCTAAAGCCCCACGGATGGTACGGTGGACTGTGACCATGGAGGCTTCGTTCCGTAAGTTGACTGTTGTATTGTCTAACAATGTTCTTTTAAATGTTCCCCAGTCAGGAGACAGTTACAGCCTGCATACAGATGCATGTGGTACTGGAATTGGTGCTGTACTTAATGTGAAAAGGAGTGGACTAGAGTTGACGGTAGCATTTTTTTCACGTCAACTGAGACCAGCAGAGAAAAATTACACTATAACAGAGTTGGAGACGTTGGCAATCGTGACATCAGTAGAACATTTCCTCTTGTATCTTTGGGGAGACAGCTTTGACGTTGTGACCGACCATCACCCGTGCACCTACTTACAACACAATGCAAATCTCAACAAACGCCTAAGGAGGTTAGTAGGTACATTAAATACACATTGTATTCATTATACTTTAAAAGCTACTTATAGTGCCAAAAGAAGTCTTTCTTTGTGTAGGCTTTAATTTCTTTAGTTTTTTAAGAAACTCAGCATATTAACTAATTTTAACATTTTAGGTAAGATGTAAGATATACTACTATTATCTTTTATATAATAATACGCTTGTGTGTCAGTAACGATGACGGCTGACGGTGTGCATGAATAAATCATGACTTTAACAGTTTGGTTAAGCATCATCGTTACATGGATGGTAAAGTGTCGTCACAGTTGGTAACTATAAAGTGGGTGTAATAAACGAGGGAGAAGAAGGCGTAGAGAGCTGAAGAAAGGAGAGTGGAAGATAAGAAAAGCTGAGATAGTTCAGAAAAAAGAGAGCCTGAGAGGGAAACTTGTAACCGCAACCAATGGTAGAGAATGATAACTGAGTAAGATAACTTGTGCTACTGCATTCTTACTTTGTAGTATGTTAAGGACCCCTATGTGGCGGGGTACTTGCCAGTTAAAATAATATTATGATACAACATAATGTTTTCTAAAAATATTAAATAACAGCAGTAACAACAATAACATGACTTAAGCCCTAACATCGCACTAAATATATTATTTTTGTCCAGGCAGTGTACCTGAGGTATTTTCAAAACAGAGACTTCAGAAGATTTTATTTTTAATCCAAGAGATGAAAGAAAAGGCAAAGCTTACATGTAAAAATCTCAGTGGTTGTCATTGAATGTTCCTTACCACCAAAATCGACAACCAACGGTGTGTGTATTCATGAATAGTTCGTGACCTTTACAGTTTTGTAAAGCATCATCGCTAAATGGATGGTGTCGGGCCACAGGTGTCAAGAGGTTTAGGTCTCGTATTGTAATCCAGAGTTCACTGCCACCGCCGTCCTCTGTCTCCAGTCCCGTTGATAGCTTGTTACTAGCTACCCCTTATTGCCTGCCTTCTCCAGTCATCAGCAATGAGTAGGTTTTAATTTCATCACTCACACAAACAGACATACAGGATACTGACTGAAATACAAGAACTCAAGACTCGTGCGTGTACCACCCTTTTATAAGAAGGCCGGGACGCACCAGCATTAGTATTAAGTTATGAATGGCTATATTATTTATTTGGTCTAGAATTGTGTAAGGAGAAATAGTAGAAGATAAAGCATGCCAGAAACACTGAATCAGTGAAGACTTTTCAAGATACCTTTGACGTCCTGGCAGAATTTTCAACGGCAATAGGCAAAATCAAATGGTTAGATTAATTGATATTTAATATTGCAATCTAAGGTTTTCCTTAATGATTCAGTCATTCTCAGCTGAAATAATAATAATAATAGCAAATTGTTCTCGTTCAACAAAAAGTATTGTTATTAAAACTTAACCCGATGTTTTGACTTCTTGCCGAAGTCCTCTTCAGTGGTCAATTGAGGTCAAACTCTCCATGATGATATAATAACACGATGTAAACAGCAATATTTCTGGAGGGTACGCTTGCTGTTTATTATATCCTGGAGGGTGATTTGCACACAGCATGGACAGCCAGCATCCTGGAAGCTCTAAACCTATGTCTCTGTTTTATTTATTCATTTATTTTGTCTTTGCGCAAGAAGGGGCAGGGTGGTATGATCCAGGGCTCCGGTAAGAGCTTATATTAAGCTAGATAGCCGCCCTCTCCCTAGGGCTTCCTCCACAGGATCGGGTTGATAATTCCTCAAACGCATGATTTAACTTGTATAGGTAATTGTGAGTGAGCCAGACACTTACAGGGGTTATACAATCAAGATTCCTGGTATATTAATTTTAATGATGATTCAGTCATTCTCAGCTGAAATAATTATAATAATAGCAAATGTTCTCGTTCTAACAGCTAATATTATATTAATTAAAACTTAACCCAGTTAAGTTTTTTAATTAAAATATTGACTGTTAGAACGAGATAATTAGCTCTTGTTTATTAATTAATTAATTTATTTATTTATTTTTTACTTATTAATATGGAATGTGCGACCCTTATTTTTGCCCACGTCACTAGTTGCATAAGTTGGTAAATCATCTTGATAAGATAAAGAAATGTATCTGCCGAACAGTGAGTGGCCGGGTCCAAGCTAATTGGAGCAGACCTAAATGCATGAAATTTTTTGTTTTATTGGCGAGCGAGTGAAGCGAGCGACACACTTACACGGGTAGCACAATTGAAAATCGGGGATATTTGTTTGATGGCGAGCGAGACAGTATTAGGGGTGGATAATGCAAAATCGGGTATATGTTATATTTATGTATGTATGGATGGTACGTATGCCCTTTAAACGCGCGGGGGGGGGAACTTTTTTCTCCAAAAAACAAGGCTTTTTAGGCTTTACCCCAGTTTATTCTGAAACTACAGCATTAAGCAAGCCTTACTTTATACTTAAGCGCAGAAGTGTGAGAAAATTCCTGCGAAAAACGCTTGCTTTTCAAGAAAAAAGTTGATCGGTTACTATACCCTTTTCCAGACTTAATTTCAAAACTTCTCTGTTTTATGGGGGGATACGGAGTGCCCATTGTTGTTTGTCAAGAGCCATTGGTAGTCTGAATGCCGTAGTATTAATGCTAAGGAAGCTACTACTACTCGAAGGAAGCTAAAGTAAGTACTAATTCCATATTTGTTAGCTAAATATGCAAAGTAACTCTGGCCTTTCTTTTTTGTAGCTAACAGCTTGTTGTCAACAGTGACTGGTATATTCAAATAGTCAGAATGGCTCAAATTTGGTACTACAAAAGTTACCACTGCTCGATAAAATGAGGTAAGAAAGAAATTTTGTATTTGTGTGCTAAAATTGATTGTCGTTTGTTTTTGTAGCTGAGAGCTTGTTATCAGGAATTCGAGGTAATTCAGATAGTCAAAATAACTTCAATACTACAGAAGTTATCAATACTCAGGAAATTAAGCTGGTAAGTAGTAATTCCATATTTGTTGGCTAAAATTACAAATAATAACACTGGTTTATTATTTATCCTAGCTGAGAGTTTGTTCAAGAGTTACTGGTAATTGAGATTATCAGAATGGCAGATGTTTGATACTATAAAAGTTACCATTAATCAGGTAAAAGAGTGATTTTGCATTTGTTTGTTGAAATAAAGGTCATATAACTGCTATTATAGTGTTTACATGAACTAAGCTAAAACATAGTAACAATACTTATTTTTATGTTACCTAACTATCAGGCTCACTCGCCATTTGTGCTGCTCAAGAAAATGAGATAAGAAAGTAATTTTGTATTTGTGTGCTAAAATTGATTGTCTTTTGTTTTTGTAGGTGAGAGCTTGTTGTCAAGAATTCAAGGTAATTCAGATGGTCAAAGTAACTTCAATTTGATACTACAGAAGTTATCAGTACTCAAGAATGATGTAAGTAGTAATTCCACATTTGTTGGCTAAAATTAAGAATAATAACACTGGTTTATTTTTTATCGTAGCTGAGAGCTTGTTCAAGAGTCACTGGTGATTGAGATTATCAGAATGGTTGATGTTTGATACTACAAAAGTTACCATTAATCAGGTAAGAGAGTGATTTTGTATTTGTTTGCTGAAAT
>WLWD01002350.1_pt1 | contig 37196 bp, 14 predicted proteins | sample 6712731 | NCBI WGS metagenome assembly WLWD01 (sample SAMN12718690, study PRJNA576275) | sponge metagenome | isolation source: marine sponge | host: Mycale hentscheli | place: New Zealand: South Island, Marlborough, Capsize Point | collected 2014-11-01 | reverse complement strand
TTATCGGGTGTGAGGCAATTGCTGGGACGGTGCTAATCCAACGTTGCCATTCAGTGGCTATTGTGTCAGGAACAGGTGTGTCCCAATCAAGATGGAGTTTCCAGAGCTGCTGGAGGAGGATTTTGGCAGTGATGGTGATGGGTGAGAACAAGCCGAGAATGTCAAATATTTTTGCAGTTGTAGAGGCGATAGTATGCTTTGTAGGAGCAACATCAACAGGAGTAGGAGGGACAGCGACATGAAACTGGTCTTGGGTGACATTCCAGTGAATCCCAAGAGCCTTAGAAGACGTCAAGGGATCAGAGATGTGAAGGTCAGCTGACTCTCGAAGTTGTTCCGGAATAGTCTCAAGGAGAGGTTGGGAGTTGCTCCGCCACTTCCGGAGGGTCATCCCGGCTGAGGCAAGCAGGTCGCACAGTTGTCGGCGTAGTTGATCTGCCTCTGAGACGGTGTTTGCTCCTGTAAGGCAATCATCAACATAAAAACAAGATCTTATGGCATTGGCAGCTAATGGATAATTATCTTCATTGAGTTCAGCAATTTGGAGTAAAACTTGCGTGGCTAAGTATGGGGATGACTTCACTCCAAACGTGAGCCTCTTCATACGATGATCAACAATGTTTCCTTCCTCATCTCTCAGGAGAAAACGATGTAAATCTCTGTCGGATTCATCAAGTAGAATTTCCCGGAACATTTTGCTGATGTCCGCAGAGACAGCAATGGGGTGGAGACGAAATCGAGTTAGGATGGTAGTGAGGAGTGGATACATATTGGGACCTGGTAGGAGGAGATCATTAAGGGATGCCCCACTAGACGACCTGGCAGAGGCGTCGAAAACTGCCCGCAGTTTGGTGGTGGTGGATGAGTCCTTGGAGACGCCGTGAACTGGAAGGTAGAAAGTGGATGCTGGATCCCGATCGCTCTCAGAATCTGGCACTTTCTCTGCATGATCGAGAGCAGGGTACTCTCGGAGAACAGCATTGAATTCCTGGAGTCTTCCTTTATTCTTGAGAGATTTCTCATTCTGCAGGAATCGGCGATGTGCTGACTGTCGAGAAGAGCCCAGTGCTGGAGGTCTCTGGCAACGAGGTAACTTAACAGAAAATCTCCCATCAGATAAGATCCTGTAAGTATCTTTAAATTGAGAAACTGCATCTTGTTCATCAGTAGATAGGTGACGAGTTTGGGTGTCTGGAGTCTGATCCATGAACCAGAGACGTTGGAGCAATGAATCCAAGGAATCTTCCTTGCTCTGTGCTTGAAGAATAGAGGTCGGAAGGGAGGAGTCAGGTATAGCTCCTCCTAGTGTCCAGCCAAACAGTGTAGGATTCGCCATGGTAGACTGATCATCTGATAACGAAGGGTGACCTCGAGCACAGCGACCACAGTCTGCAATTCCAAGAAGCAAGTCAATTTCACCCCCAAGAGCAGGATCTGCGATGGGTTGTTTGCCATTAATACAGGGTAGGTTGAGGAGTTCAGGCGGGTTTCTCGGAGGTCGTATAGATTGGAGTAGTGGCACTACATGACATTTCACTCTCACTTTGTTGTCGGCATCTGTGGAGTGCAAAGAGGCAAGGTCAACAAAAACATGGTATTTACTTACAGCTCCTCCCGTGACTCCTGCTATCTGAAGACGCTGGGGATATCTCTTCAACTTGAGACTGGAGGCCAAACGTTCAGACATCAAGGAGATAAAGGCTCCACTATCCAGCAGAGCTCTGGCCTTCTGTCGGTAGTCACCATTGCTGGCCAGGGTGAGAGCAGTTGAAAGGAGGGCTGATGGAAGAGTGGACACGTGTTGTACAGCAGTTTCTTCATCGGTGGTGATGACGCTGGCATTTGCATCAGGTGGGGTGGGTGAAGACGGTTCTTTATGGAGCAGTGTATGATGTTTGGCACCACAAGTTCGGCAGGTGTAGGTTGATTGGCAGTCTTTGAGGGCATGCTTGTGGCTTAAACAATTGAAGCAGTGTTTTGCATCCTTGACAGCCTTTTGCCTCTTGTCCTGGTTCAACTCAAGGAAGGTTGGGCATTTGGAGATGGCATGACCTTCCTGTGAGCAAACTGGACATTTAAAGGAAGCTGGAGCAGCTTTTAGTACATGATGTAAAGGTTTGGATGGAGGTTGAGATGATTGTGTTTTCTTGGATTGGTTGGAGTGGAAAGATCTGATAGATGGGTCGTCGTCAAGGCTGAATTCTCTTTTCTTGAAGAAGTCCAAATTTCTCTAATTATTAGTAGATTGGTCGAGTCTGCAGTGTGAGTTGACCATTCATGCTTCATTCTCTTATCAAATCTTTCAGTTATAACAGCTGCAAGAAATTGTTCTAAGGTGTTTCCATTGCAACGTTCGAGGCCCCGAAGATGGGTCTCTAATGTCTCCCTCATTCGGCGAAGACCACGGCGATCGTAAGAGTAATGATCGTTGGCAAGAATGGCTTTGATGTGATGTGGATACACCAAGCGAGGACGACCATAGGCATCTTCCAGGGATTGAAGAGCAGTCTTAAGCCATCCTTGCCGGAGGAGTAGAATTGCACAATCTTTTGAGCTTCTTCTGTGGTCATAGCTTTGAGCAGGTGGCAACATCGTTCAGCATCGATAAGGCCTGCGCCATGCTTGTCAATGGCAGCAGTGAAAAGGTTCTTGAAGTCAGCCCAATCTACTGGCTTGCCTGAAAACTTAGGTAAATCAAGGGTGAGTTTGGAAGAGTTGAAAATGACTGACTTGATCTCAGTGTCCGAAGATGAAGATTTGGTAGATGTGGTTGAAGGAGCCTCTTGTTCGCTGGCAATTCGTTCCTGAATTTCTTTGGTTACAGAGGTAAGTTGACTCCGAAGACATTCAATTTCCGGATCCGAAGCGAAACAACGAGTGTTTTTCCTGAAGTCTGATGTTTGTTCCTTTAACTTTGCGAGCTCAGCAGTGTAGATAGGTTTGGTGATATTATCCACGTGCGATAAGGTAGCTAGTGAATCAAGAACAACCATGCCTACATCATAGAGATTGATTTTCTCTTGCAGAACTTCCAGAATTTCCACTATTCTGTGGTTTTCCTCCCGAACTAGCTCACCATGGGACATTTCATCCTCAATATTAGCAGATTCAGTGCCTCTGATGAGGTCTTCATACTGTTCCTGGAGAGCATCGAAGAGATTGGATGAGCGAGTAGCATCCTTTAGTTTTTTATCAACATCACTTGGTCGTATTTCAGCATAGGGTGTATCCCGTAGAGTACGAACTTGAGACTCAAGCTTGGTGAGCTGGCCTTTGCGACTTGATCGCTTGTCTCGGACTTTGGCTGGGTCAGTTAAGGATTTGATGAGCTTTAGTTCTTCCTCCAAGGTGGGCATGGTCAGATAGGTGTTTGATGAGGAACTTAACTGTTTTGGTGGGATCACTTGATTGCGATGTTCTCAGTGATGGAACGGCAGCGCAGATCGATGTGACGTAAAGTAGAGGTAAGGTAGAGCCAGGCGCGGTCGATACTCAAACTAGAGATCCGGCTCGAAGGACCATATGTTCGTGCGGGCGTAACTCCGCACTACTGACGGTGGGTATGGTAAGGTGATGGTAACTCGAAGGACCAGGTGCGGCAGTCAATTGAAAGTTTAGCAGAAGCTCGCGCGGCAACAGCTTTAGATACAGTTTGGAACATAATTTAGGGAAAGGGATGATTACATTAAGTAGAGGTGAGGTGACACAAAACTGAGTTGGGTAAGAAAGGGAGGAGTTTGAAAACAGAACAAAGATAATGTGGTAAGGGTCTGTACTTAGGTAAGGGGAACAAATGGTAGGTAATATGAGAAGAGCTATTGGACAAGTTAATTACTAGTGGAGTTCAAAGTTTAGTTTTTGATCTTCTTGCCTTGATCCTGGCACTCTTGCGGCGAGGGTGTATCTCACGCTGCAGAGCTGGGGTTGATGGATCACTATTGGATGGCAATAGTGGTTGCTGTGCTATAGTCTGGTCTGACCCAGACAATAACAAATGTGAATAATCAAGCTATATAGGTTGATGTTGCTATTTATGGAGTCTTGTAGTTGGAGCCTGCAGACCTGGAGACTCCTGGGACTATTTTTGTGAAGACAATAGAAGAATCAGCAAGTCTCTGACTGGACAAAGGTTTCAGTGATGATGAGGACTTCTGTCACACTACAACAAGAGAAGGCAACACATTTTGAAAGTCCATCATTTTTGTTCATTGATTTAAAGAAATTCCTATTGTTCATTTGTTCCAAAACAGGCAACAAGCTGGCTGCAAGACAAATATAATCCTAAACTTAGCTAGCCAGTGAACTAACAAACCAAGCTAGTTGATCATTTCTAAGAGTGACTGTATTATAGTTACCATGACTTACTGTAACTATCAAACTGTTGGAAACAGAAAAAAAGAAAAAAAGAAGCACAAAACGGCCTGCAAAACTATGTCTATACGCATCTAGTGCTATTTAAAGTCATACCTGTCTACTCTTACACAATGTAGGGTCTAAACTGAGTAAGGCCTCCCCCATCAATGAAGTAAGCGGCCCCAACTATAACTTACTGCCGTTCAGCTGATCGCCACCATTTTCCAAGCATAAGTAACAGTCTTACGTAACCCGTAACGCGGACTTCCGGTTAGATTACGGAATTCAACGTTAACTCCGCGAGAAATTGAATAAGAAGTTTTAATTGCAGTTTTCTCGAAATAACTGTGCTCAAAATGGTCAGATTGCCGCTCGTATATTTAGTGAACCAAGGAGCGCCTGCCTATAAACTTGATATCAAAATACTCCATAAGAAGTGCTCTACACAGTGGTATGAATAACTCATTTTTCATTTTTTTACGGAAAGGGTCCCTTTTCCTAGGCTAGGGCTAGGGCTAGGGCTAGGGCTAGGGCTAGGGCTAGGGCTAGGGCTAGGGCTAGTGCTGGGCTAGGGTCTAGGGCTTTGCTGGCTGCTGTGCCTTGCGACCTGGTCTCTCGTTGAATGGGTCCCACGCCTAGTGGGTCGAGGTAAGAGTATTGCTGGTTCCTCCTTTGAGCTGGTCTCAGCTCTTTGCAGCTATACCTCTTAGCCATCTGGCTCAAATTAACTAATTAATTAAAGTTCACGGACTAAGTTTTTAACTTTTAATAAAACACTGACGTTTCGGCAGGTTAGTTCTGCCTTCTTCAGAGTGAAATGAAAAAAAGTAACAAAAGTTGTGCTTATAATGAAAAATGGTGATCTGAAATGACTAGTCCGTGGTAAAGATGAATTGAAAATGGATGAATAGTAGTTCCTTTAGGTTTCTCAATGGGTGTGGGTGGGTACAGTAGAGGTGTTGATTGGGTCATTCATATCCTCCAGAGTTTGTGAGTCAGATCTTTGTGGTAGAGTCTGTTGGAGTCTAATAGAGTCTAATGGGAATGTGGCAGAGTCTGGGAGTCTAATAGGGTCTGATAGAGTTTAATAGAGTCTGGTAGAGTCTTAATTAATAATTTAGATTGGATTCCCAGTTAGATTGTTCACACCTTTCAGTTATGTGATAGGATGTGGTTGATTATTCATATCTACTGTTGAGACCCTTAGGAAAGACAGTTTCTAGTGTGTTAATCCAGTGTCTCTCTCTAGAGTCCAGTAGTTCTTTGGTAGTTTTTTCTAGAATAGTGACTTTAATGTCAGATTCAAAGTTATGGTTAGGTAGACGGAAATGTTTATATATTGGTAAATTAATTTTGATTTTTCTGGCTGCTCTGTGCCCTGCTAACCTTTGAGACATATTTCTTTGTGTCTGTCCTACGTACTGGTTGCGTTTAGGACATTTTTTACATTCTAATAAATATATGATGGTGTTAGTTTTGCAATTGGTATGCTTAGGGGTTGTAAATGATTTGTAATTAGAACTAGATGTTATTTTAATTTTTCTGGACATGACTGAGCAGCATTTGCAGCCTGGAGTGGCGCAACCAGCTGAACGTCCGTCCAGATTAGGTTTACATGTGATGGTTATTTTCTCTGTGGATGTTATGGGGCTATCTGTATTTTTTATTTTAGCTCTAACTAGTTTATCTCTTAGGTTTTTAGTTTTCTTAAGACTAAGACAAGGTTTAGGTATTTCACATTCCTTTTCTTGTGGTTTAAGGGATTGTTTTAATGATTTTAGGTCTAAGTCAGGTGTATATGGCATGACTAAAAATGTGTCATAGGGACTATTTTCTTTTTGTTTTCCTTGTAATATTTGCGTTCTTTTTTCAAAGGGAACAGTTTCTTGAACTTTTTTAATTAATTTTGCTGGGTATCCTCTGTCTCTAAAGGCTCTGTACATTTTTTCTTGAATATTATTGTATTCTTGTTTATCTGAGCAAGCCCTGAGGAGTCTAGTTTGTTCTCCTTTTATTAGGCTAGAAAATGTATTTCTCGGGTGGGCAAAGGTTAGGGCTAGGGGCTAGGGCTAGGGGCTAGGGCTAGGGCTAGGGCTAGGGCTAGTTTTATTAAGGTTTGTGGTTCTTCCAGGTATGCCCCTCTGAGAGGAAGCCTTGTTCCTTAGCCTTTCTGACCTTCTCAGAATGATGGCGGGTGTGGTCTTCTCCTTGCTGTTCATGATGTTCTGCTGGAAGAGTCTGGAGTCACCTAAAGCTTGAGAGAAAAGGTACAACGGAGTTCTCAAAAGAACTGACCCCGCGCAGGGCTAAGGGTCTCCTGAGCTTAAAAAGTTCTTATAAGAACTGACCCCGCGCAGGGCTAAGGGTCTCCTGGATGTAAAAAAGTTCTTAAAAAGAACTGACCCCGCGCAGGGCTAAGGGTCTCCTGGATGCAAAAAGTTCTCAAAAAGAACTGACCCCGCGCAGGGCTAAGGGTCTCCTGGATGCAAAAAGTTCTCAAAAAGAACTGACCCCGCGCAGGGCTAAGGGTCTCCTGGTGATTGCTGCTTCGACCTACTCCAAGTTAATTAATTGTAGACCCACTAATCTCAAATTACTTTGTCTAAGTTGACAAGTTATTTGTAATTGAAAATTTTGTAAGTACTACAATACAATACCCGAGCTTTCGAGCTGGTGATGCTCTTCTACAGGGGTGGAGTGAGGTGAAACAGCATATATTGGGTGAATGTTTATATAGGATGATGAATGTGGTGAGTGTGATGGTTTGCTATGAATATCATTAGGTTCTGTTTGTTGTTGTGGTAGGGCCTTATGTGAAGTGATCATGATCTTGGTAATTCAGTCCTCTTGGGTACCAGGGCTAGGGCTAGGGCTAGGGCTAGTGCTGGGGCTGGGCTAGGGTTAGGGAAGTTCTGGTTCCTACTTGGTCCTGGCTGAGCTGGTCCCACGCCTTCACTTGAATTGTCTTTGTGGTATCTGTAATCTCTCCCATTTCTGAGCTGAGACATCATAGTTAGCTATTTGGTTCGCGCACCAATTCTCTAAGTTTAAAAGTTAAATTCTAATATCACAGGTTACCAACGTTTCGGCTAGGTATTAGCCTTCTTCAAGGTGTAGGTGATTATGAGAATGAGGTGCGCGTGGTGAGTTTATAATGACTAGTTAGGATGAATCTGATAGGTCCATGATGATGTAAGAGTTAGTTCACAGCGCTGCTCGAGCATAGGTGTGAGCCAGCGTGTTCTTCTTCTTTACGATGCTGATCTTTGTTTACTTCCTGTGTGGGTGTGGTCTCGATCTATTGACTGTTGCCATGGCGACAGGAGCTACTTCCAATTAGCGCTCGCTGTTTATATTAGCTTGATTGCTGTTAATGGCTGTCTGTCTTTGCAGTGAGCTGCTGTCACTCATATCTGCTGTTGAGTCCTTTGGGGAACACTGTGTCTAGAGTGTTTATCCAGTGTCTTTCCCTGGCATCTAGTTGTTCTGTAGTAGATTTTTCTAGTATTGATATTCTGATATCTCTTTCAAAGGAGTGTTCAGGTGAGTTAGTAAAGTGTTTGTACAGTGGTAGGTTGTGTTTAACTCTACTAGCTGCTCTGTGGCCTGCTAGTCTTTGTGAAAGTGTCCTCCTAGTCTGTCCCACATACTGGTTTCTTGTTTTGCATTTGTTGCATTCTAGTAGGTATATTACATTGCTAGTGTTGCAGTTGGCATGTTTAGGTGTCCAGAATGATTTGTAATTGTAAGTAGATGTTATTCTGAGTTTCCTAGACATGGCTGTACAGCATTTGCAGTTGGGGAGACCGCAACCAGCTGAGCTTCCGTCTAGGCTAGGGGTTATTGGAATGATGACTGGAGTCATTGATACAGGTGGGTTAGTACAGTTCTTTAGTTTAGCTCTTACTAGTAGCTTACTTAAATTCTTAGGTATTTTCATGCTAAGACATGCTTTGGGTATGTGTTCATTCTCTGCAGTTGTAGGTTTTAGACTTGTTTGTAGGGATTTGGTATCTAGATCTGGCGTGTATTCCACCACCAGGAATGTGTCAAATGGGCAGGGCCCTCTGTCTGTTTGTAATAGGGTTTGTGGTCTATTTTCGTAAGGTACCGATTCTCTCACTGACTTAATTAGGCTGGGGGGGTAGTTTCTCTCTCTAAATGCTTGGCATATCTTGTCTGTTGTCTTTATGTATTCCTCTTTGTTGGAGCAAGCTCTGAGTAGTCTCGTTAGCTCTCCTTTAAGTAGGCTAGAGAATATTCTTTTGGGATGGGCTGAGGAGTATTGTAGGTACTGGAATTTGTTAGTTTTCTTGAAGTAAGGTTTAATGTCAAGTATGTTATTGTCACCGTATCTTTCACCCTTGTAGATGGTGAGGTCTAGAAAGTCTACCGTGTGCTGTGAGCAGTCATAGGTGAATTTGATGGTATGGTGGCTTTCATTTAGATAATCTACAAATCTGGAGAAGTCTTCCTGACTACCTGGCCAGATACAGAGTACGTCATCTATATATCTTTTCCATAGGATTGGTTTTGTATGGTAATTGTCTAGTAGTCTGTCTTCCAGTTCTGCCATAAATATATTGGCATACGCTGGAGCCATCTTAGTGCCCATTGCCGTACCTTGTATTTGGTGGTACATTTGGTCAGCAAACTGGAAGTAGTTTTTAGTAAGCACTATACTTAGTAGATCTTTCATGGTCCCTGGGGGTATGGTAACTGAGTCTGGGTCTTCATTTTTTCTGTATAGTGTGTTCAGTACGGCTTGAATGCCTTCGTCGTGTGGTATGTTTAGGTACAGTGCTTTCACATCTATTGTTGCTATAGTGCAATTGGGAGGTATTGGTGTATTCTCTATAATGTTTATCATGTGTCCACTGTCCTTTACATGTGATTTAATAAGTGGCACAAATGGCTGGAGGTGTAGGTCCACTAGTTGAGATATTCTCTCTGTTGGACCCCCACATCCACTCACTATTGGTCTTTCTGAAATGGGATTTTTGTGAATCTTTTTGAGGAAGTATAGTTGCTGTGTTTTTGGTGGTGAATCTGTTTTAAATGTTAGAAATTCCTTAGTCTTGTCATCTATAATGCCTCTTTTGTGTATGCCGTGTACAAACTGATTGATAGCACCTCCTAGCATTTCTGTTGGGTCTGAATCTGACGTCTCATAGATGGACGTATCAGATAAGTGTCTTTTGCCTGCTTCTACGTATTTGTCTCTGTCTTCTACAACTATGCCTGAGCCCTTGTCTGCACTCTTGATTATGATGGTATCATCCTTGGCTAGTTGTGTTAATGCTAGTTTTTCTTCCTGACTTAAGTTTGGGTACATTTTTCTGGGGGTGTGGTCATTGATTGTGTCTTTTATTCTGTTTAGGTATGCTTCTATTTCCTGTGATGCTTTTGGAGGCTGCCAAGTGCTAATCTGGTGAAATGGATGCTTTTCTCTCTCCGGTTCATTTCTGAAAAAGTATTTTATTCTATTGGATCTTTCAAATCTCATCATAGATTGTAGGAGAGTGGTCTTGTTGTATTTTCTGCTTGGGACAAACTTCAAACCTAGACTTAGTACTGTTTTCTGTGGTTGTGTTAGTGTTTTACTGGACAAATTTGTTATGTATGTGTTTCTTTCCTTGATGTTTTGTGCATAGTTCCTTGTCTTGTTTAAAAATCTTTTTCTGTGGTTGTTGTGTACATTTACTTTGTGTCTATTGTGTCTGTTTCTCCTGCTCTTTGTACTTTTCTTTTCATTTGATAATGTTTCAATTGAATTTTTTGAACAGGGGAAATCATTGTGCATGTTTGAATTGTGTTTGTGGTTAATATTGATGAATGTTTGATTGGTGATAGTTTGATAACTCTGGGGTGAGGTAAAGTTCAAATCTTGGGTCTCTCTTTGGACTGTCTTTCTTGTGACCTGTCCATTCAACGAAAACCCTGCTGGTACTGGTTCAGCAGCGGTGGTGGCTGCCTAGCCAGTACGCTAACTGCCGGAGCCTGCAGCTGTGGTGGCTGCGGTCCGACAGCGCAAGGCTGTTGCTGTAACAGCATGGGTGGCTGTCGTCCTTGGTTTCCATTCTGGATTAACCTTTGGAGCAGTGTAACTATGGTTGACATATCTGCTTGGCTGTCCTGTGGCTGGTGACCTTGGGTCATCTGCGGTGGCTGGTGACCTTGGGTCATCTGCGGGCATGCTGGTAAGGGACCTTGGGTCATCTGTGGGCATGCTGGTAAGGGGGCTGGTCTGTTGTGGTCAGAGCTAGTTTGTTGTCTTCTCTGTGGCTGTACTACACTGGGCTTGTTGTACCTCTTATCTTGCCTGTTGTAAGGCCTGTTGTACTGTGTGCCACTCCCCCCTTGTCTCTGTCTGGTCTGAACTCTAATATCAGTGTCTTCTTTCTTACGTGTGTCCCTTGGTCTCTTTGATGGTGGCCTTTCCAGACTTTCCAGTTTCTTCCTCTTCCTTTCTTCCAGAGTCTTCTGGTGCTTCTCCAAGTTCTCTTTCGTTTTCATCATCAATGCTGTGTGCATCTCCTTTTCTTCTTTGGAAGCTCTCTCTAGTTCTCTTTTCATTTGGTCTTCTAGGTCATGTACTTGGTTCTTGAGGACATTCCTCGCTGCCACATAGTGTCCTCTGAGTGAGGTAGAGTAGCTCTTCTCTGCCGTCTTGGTTGTCTCTTTAAATTGTTCTTTGATTGGAGTCAAGTCTGCCATTAGTGCATTGCACTTTACATTCACCTGCAGTCCTCTGGGGACTTTCTCTTTATCCATGCAACCTTGGATGAAGTCTAGGTGACTGTGGGCTCTGTCTAGGTTACTTTTGGTCTTCTTATAGGATTGTCTGAGAGCCAGAAGGCTCTTCTTCTCCTGGGTCTCTACTTCCATGGGTGGTTCATCCAGAATGCTGTCTTCATCTTCACTGGGTAATAGGGTGATTGCTGGTGAGGCGGACTCTGAGGTCTTGGGACCTGCTCCAGTTGGGGCTAGTGCTGGGGCTGGGCTAGGGTTAGGGAAGTTCTGGTTCCTACTTGGTCCTGGCTGAGCTGGTCCCACGCCTTCACTTGAATTGTCTTTGTGGTATCTGTAATCTCTCCCATTTCTGAGCTGAGACATCATAGTTAGCTATTTGGTTCGCGCACCAATTCTCTAAGTTTAAAAGTTAAATTCTAATATCACAGGTTACCAACGTTTCGGCTAGGTATTAGCCTTCTTCAAGGTGTAGGTGATTATGAGAATGAGGTGCGCGTGGTGAGTTTATAATGACTAGTTAGGATGAATCTGATAGGTCCATGATGATGTAAGAGTTAGTTCACAGCGCTGCTCGAGCATAGGTGTGAGCCAGCGTGTTCTTCTTCTTTACGATGCTGATCTTTGTTTACTTCCTGTGTGGGTGTGGTCTCGATCTATTGACTGTTGCCATGGTGACAGGAGCCACTTCCAATTAGCGCTCGCTGTTTAAATTAGCTTGATTGCTGTTAATGGCTGTCTGTCTTTGCAGTGAGCTGCTGTCACTCATATCTGCTGTTGAGTCCTTTGGGGAACACTGTGTCTAGAGTGTTTATCCAGTGTCTTTCCCTGGCATCTAGTTGTTCTGTAGTAGATTTTTCTAGTATTGATATTCTGATATCTCTTTCAAAGGAGTGTTCAGGTGAGTTAATAAAGTGTTTGTACAGTGGTAGGTTGTGTTTAACTCTACTAGCTGCTCTGTGGCCTGCTAGTCTTTGTGAAAGTGTCCTCCTAGTCTGTCCCACATACTGGTTTCTTGTCTTGCATTTGTTGCATTCTAGTAGGTATATTACATTGCTAGTGTTGCAGTTGGCATGTTTAGGTGTCCAGAATGATTTGTAATTGTAAGTAGATGTTATTCTAAGTTTCCTAGACATGGCTGTACAGCATTTGCAGTTGGGGAGACCGCAACCAGCTGAGCTTCCGTCTAGGCTAGGGGTTATTGGAATGATGACTGGAGTCATTGATACAGGTGGGTTAGTGCAGTTCTTTAGTTTAGCTCTTACTAGTAGCTTACTTAAATTCTTAGGTATTTTCATGCTAAGACATGCTTTGGGTATGTGTTCATTCTCTGCAGTTGTAGGCTTTAGACTTGTTTGTAGGGATTTGGTATCTAGATCTGGCGTGTATTCCACCACCAGGAATGTGTCAAATGAGCAGGGCCCTCTGTCTGTTTGTAATAGGGTTTGTGGTCTATTCTCGTAAGGTACCGATTCTCTCACTGACTTAATTAGGCTGGGGGGGTAGTTTCTCTCTCTAAATGCTTGGCATATCTTGTCTGTTGTCTTTATGTATTCCTCTTTGTTGGAGCAAGCTCTGAGTAGTCTCGTTAGCTCTCCTTTAAGTAGGCTAGAGAATATTCTTTTGGGATGGGCTGAGGAGTATTGTAGGTACTGGAATTTGTTAGTTTTCTTGAAGTAAGGTTTAATGTCAAGTATGTTATTGTCACCGTATCTTTCACCCTTGTAGATGGTGAGGTCTAGAAAGTCTACCGTGTGCTGTGAGCAGTCATAGGTGAATTTGATGGTATGGTGGCTTTCATTTAGATAATCTACAAATCTGGAGAAGTCTTCCTGACTACCTGGCCAGATACAGAGTACGTCATCTATATATCTTTTCCATAGGATTGGTTTTGTATGGTAATTGTCTAGTAGTCTGTCTTCCAGTTCTGCCATAAATATATTGGCATACGCTGGAGCCATCTTAGTGCCCATTGCCGTACCTTGTATTTGGTGGTACATTTGGTCAGCAAACTGGAAGTAGTTTTTAGTAAGCACTATACTTAGTAGATCTTTCATGGTCCCTGGGGGTATGGTAACTGAGTCTGGGTCTTCATTTTTTCTGTATAGTGTGTTCAGTACGGCTTGAATGCCTTCGTCTGTGTATGTTTAGGTGTTTTAAAAAAAAACCGTTCTTTCACTCTATTGTTGCTATAAGTTCCATTGGGAGGTATTGGTGTATTCTCTATAATGTTTATCATGTTTCCACTGTCCCTTTCCATGTGATTAATAAGTGCAACAATGGCTGGAGTGTAGGTCCACTTATTTGAGATATTCCTCTCTGTTGACCCCACATCCACTCACCTATTGGCTTCTGAATGGATTTTTGTATCTTTTTGGGAGTATATTGCCTGTGTTTTGGTGGTGAATCTGTTTTAAATTTTAAAATTCCTTATTCTTGTCATCTAAAATAATGCCTCTTTTGTGTATGCCGTTACAAACTATGATAGCACCTCCTAGCATTTCTTGCTGTGGGTCTGAATCTGACGTTGTCATGGTGAGAGTGTGACGTAACTCGATCTGTCTTTTGCCTGCTTCTACGTATTTGTCTCTGTCTTCTACAACTATCTAGCCCTTGTCCTGCACTCCTTGATTATGATGGTATCAGCTTGGCTAGTTGTGTTTAATGCTCGTTTTTTCTCTTCCTACGACTTAAGTTTGGGTACATTTTTTTCTGGGTGGTGGTCATTGATTGTGTCCTTTTATTCGTTTAGGTATGGCTCTATTTCCTGTGAGGTGCTTTTGGAGGCTTCCAGTGCTAATCTGGTGAAATGGAGGCTTTTCTCTCTCCGTTCATTTCGAAAAAGTATTTTTATTCTATTGGAATCTTTCAAATCTCATCATGATTGAGGAGATTGTCTTGTTTGTATTTTCTTCCTGTCCCCCTTCTTTCTTCTTCCCTTTTTCGTTGCTTTTTCTTCTTTCTCTTTTTCTTCTTCTTCTTCTTCTTCGTCTTTTCCTTCTTCTTCTTCTTGCTTGGGACAAACTTCAAACCTAGACTTAGTACTGTTTTCTGTGGTTGTGTTAGTGTTTTACTGGACAAATTTGTTATGTATGTGTTTCTTTCCTTGATGTTTTGTGCATAGTTCCTTGTCTTGTTTAAAAATCTTTTTCTGTGGTTGTTGTGTACATTTACTTTGTGTCTATTGTGTCTGTTTCTCCTGCTCTTTGTACTTTTCTTTTCATTTGATAATGTTTCAATTGAATTTTTTGAACAGGGGAAATCATTGTGCATGTTTGAATTGTGTTTGTGGTTAATATTGATGAATGTTTGATTGGTGATAGTTTGATAACTCTGGGGTGAGGTAAAGTTCAAATCTTGGGTCTCTCTTTGGACTGTCTTTCTTGTGACCTGTCCATTCAACGAAAACCCTGCTGGTACTGGTTCAGCAGCGGTGGTGGCTGCCTAGCCAGTACGCTAACTGCCGGAGCCTGCAGCTGTGGTGGCTGCGGTCCGACAGCGCAAGGCTGTTGCTGTAACAGCATGGGTGGCTGTCGTCCTTGGTTTCCATTCTGGATTAACCTTTGGAGCAGTGTAACTATGGTTGACATATCTGCTTGGCTGTCCTGTGGCTGGTGACCTTGGGTCATCTGCGGTGGCTGGTGACCTTGGGTCATCTGCGGGCATGCTGGTAAGGGACCTTGGGTCATCTGTGGGCATGCTGGTAAGGGGGCTGGTCTGTTGTGGTCAGAGCTAGTTTGTTGTCTTCTCTGTGGCTGTACTACACTGGGCTTGTTGTACCTCTTATCTTGCCTGTTGTAAGGCCTGTTGTACTGTGTGCCACTCCCCCCTTGTCTCTGTCTGGTCTGAACTCTAATATCAGTGTCTTCTTTCTTACGTGTGTCCCTTGGTCTCTTTGATGGTGGCCTTTCCAGACTTTCCAGTTTCTTCCTCTTCCTTTCTTCCAGAGTCTTCTGGTGCTTCTCCAAGTTCTCTTTCGTTTTCATCATCAATGCTGTGTGCATCTCCTTTTCTTCTTTGGAAGCTCTCTCTAGTTCTCTTTTCATTTGGTCTTCTAGGTCATGTACTTGGTTCTTGAGGACATTCCTCGCTGCCACATAGTGTCCTCTGAGTGAGGTAGAGTAGCTCTTCTCTGCCGTCTTGGTTGTCTCTTTAAATTGTTCTTTGATTGGAGTCAAGTCTGCCATTAGTGCATTGCACTTTACATTCACCTGCAGTCCTCTGGGGACTTTCTCTTTATCCATGCAACCTTGGATGAAGTCTAGGTGACTGTGGGCTCTGTCTAGGTTACTTTTGGTCTTCTTATAGGATTGTCTGAGAGCCAGAAGGCTCTTCTTCTCCTGGGTCTCTACTTCCATGGGTGGTTCATCCAGAATGCTGTCTTCATCTTCACTGGGTAATAGGGTGATTGCTGGTGAGGCGGACTCTGAGGTCTTGGGACCTGCTCCAGTTGGGGCTAGTGCTGGGGCTGGGCTAGGGTTAGGGAAGTTCTGGTTCCTACTTGGTCCTGGCTGAGCTGGTCCCACGCCTTCACTTGAATTGTCTTTGTGGTATCTGTAATCTCTCCCATTTCTGAGCTGAGACATCATAGTTAGCTATTTGGTTCGCGCACCAATTCTCTAAGTTTAAAAGTTAAATTCTAATATCACAGGTTACCAACGTTTCGGCTAGGTATTAGCCTTCTTCAAGGTGTAGGTGATTATGAGAATGAGGTGCGCGTGGTGAGTTTATAATGACTAGTTAGGATGAATCTGATAGGTCCATGATGATGTAAGAGTTAGTTCACAGCGCTGCTCGAGCATAGGTGTGAGCCAGCGTGTTCTTCTTCTTTACGATGCTGATCTTTGTTTACTTCCTGTGTGGGTGTGGTCTCGATCTATTGACTGTTGCCATGGTGACAGGAGCCACTTCCAATTAGCGCTCGCTGTTTAAATTAGCTTGATTGCTGTTAATGGCTGTCTGTCTTTGCAGTGAGCTGCTGTCACTCATATCTGCTGTTGAGTCCTTTGGGGAACACTGTGTCTAGAGTGTTTATCCAGTGTCTTTCCCTGGCATCTAGTTGTTCTGTAGTAGATTTTTCTAGTATTGATATTCTGATATCTCTTTCAAAGGAGTGTTCAGGTGAGTTAATAAAGTGTTTGTACAGTGGTAGGTTGTGTTTAACTCTACTAGCTGCTCTGTGGCCTGCTAGTCTTTGTGAAAGTGTCCTCCTAGTCTGTCCCACATACTGGTTTCTTGTCTTGCATTTGTTGCATTCTAGTAGGTATATTACATTGCTAGTGTTGCAGTTGGCATGTTTAGGTGTCCAGAATGATTTGTAATTGTAAGTAGATGTTATTCTAAGTTTCCTAGACATGGCTGTACAGCATTTGCACGCAACCAGCTGAGCTTCCGTCTAGGCTAGGGGTTATTGGAATGATGACTGGAGTCATTGATACAGGTGGGTTAGTGCAGTTCTTTAGTTTAGCTCTTACTAGTAGCTTACTTAAATTCTTAGGTATTTTCATGCTAAGACATGCTTTGGGTATGTGTTCATTCTCTGCAGTTGTAGGCTTTAGACTTGTTTGTAGGGATTTGGTATCTAGATCTGGCGTGTATTCCACCACCAGGAATGTGTCAAATGGGCAGGGCCCTCTGTCTGTTTGTAATAGGGTTTGTGGTCTATTCTCGTAAGGTACCGATTCTCTCACTGACTTAATTAGGCTGGGGGGGTAGTTTCTCTCTCTAAATGCTTGGCATATCTTGTCTGTTGTCTTTATGTATTCCTCTTTGTTGGAGCAAGCTCTGAGTAGTCTCGTTAGCTCTCCTTTAAGTAGGCTAGAGAATATTCTTTTGGGATGGGCTGAGGAGTATTGTAGGTACTGGAATTTGTTAGTTTTCTTGAAGTAAGGTTTAATGTCAAGTATGTTATTGTCACCGTATCTTTCACCCTTGTAGATGGTGAGGTCTAGAAAGTCTACCGTGTGCTGTGAGCAGTCATAGGTGAATTTGATGGTATGGTGGCTTTCATTTAGATAATCTACAAATCTGGAGAAGTCTTCCTGACTACCTGGCCAGATACAGAGTACGTCATCTATATATCTTTTCCATAGGATTGGTTTTGTATGGTAATTGTCTAGTAGTCTGTCTTCCAGTTCTGCCATAAATATATTGGCATACGCTGGAGCCATCTTAGTGCCCATTGCCGTACCTTGTATTTGGTGGTACATTTGGTCAGCAAACTGGAAGTAGTTTTTAGTAAGCACTATACTTAGTAGATCTTTCATGGTCCCTGGGGGTATGGTAACTGAGTCTGGGTCTTCATTTTTTCTGTATAGTGTGTTCAGTACGGCTTGAATGCCTTCGTCGTGTGGTATGTTTAGGTACAGTGCTTTCACATCTATTGTTGCTATAGTGCAATTGGGAGGTATTGGTGTATTCTCTATAATGTTTATCATGTGTCCACTGTCCTTTACATGTGATTTAATAAGTGGCACAAATGGCTGGAGGTGTAGGTCCACTAGTTGAGATATTCTCTCTGTTGGACCCCCACATCCACTCACTATTGGTCTTTCTGAAATGGGATTTTTGTGAATCTTTTTGAGGAAGTATAGTTGCTGTGTTTTTGGTGGTGAATCTGTTTTAAATGTTAGAAATTCCTTAGTCTTGTCATCTATAATGCCTCTTTTGTGTATGCCGTGTACAAACTGATTGATAGCACCTCCTAGCATTTCTGTTGGGTCTGAATCTGACGTCTCATAGATGGACGTATCAGATAAGTGTCTTTTGCCTGCTTCTACGTATTTGTCTCTGTCTTCTACAACTATGCCTGAGCCCTTGTCTGCACTCTTGATTATGATGGTATCATCCTTGGCTAGTTGTGTTAATGCTAGTTTTTCTTCCTGACTTAAGTTTGGGTACATTTTTCTGGGGGTGTGGTCATTGATTGTGTCTTTTATTCTGTTTAGGTATGCTTCTATTTCCTGTGATGCTTTTGGAGGCTGCCAAGTGCTAATCTGGTGAAATGGATGCTTTTCTCTCTCCGGTTCATTTCTGAAAAAGTATTTTATTCTATTGGATCTTTCAAATCTCATCATAGATTGTAGGAGAGTGGTCTTGTTGTATTTTCTGCTTGGGACAAACTTCAAACCTAGACTTAGTACTGTTTTCTGTGGTTGTGTTAGTGTTTTACTGGACAAATTTGTTATGTATGTGTTTCTTTCCTTGATGTTTTGTGCATAGTTCCTTGTCTTGTTTAAAAATCTTTTTCTGTGGTTGTTGTGTACATTTACTTTGTGTCTATTGTGTCTGTTTCTCCTGCTCTTTGTACTTTTCTTTTCATTTGATAATGTTTCAATTGAATTTTTTGAACAGGGGAAATCATTGTGCATGTTTGAATTGTGTTTGTGGTTAATATTGATGAATGTTTGATTGGTGATAGTTTGATAACTCTGGGGTGAGGTAAAGTTCAAATCTTGGGTCTCTCTTTGGACTGTCTTTCTTGTGACCTGTCCATTCAACGAAAACCCTGCTGGTACTGGTTCAGCAGCGGTGGTGGCTGCCTAGCCAGTACGCTAACTGCCGGAGCCTGCAGCTGTGGTGGCTGCGGTCCGACAGCGCAAGGCTGTTGCTGTAACAGCATGGGTGGCTGTCGTCCTTGGTTTCCATTCTGGATTAACCTTTGGAGCAGTGTAACTATGGTTGACATATCTGCTTGGCTGTCCTGTGGCTGGTGACCTTGGGTCATCTGCGGTGGCTGGTGACCTTGGGTCATCTGCGGGCATGCTGGTAAGGGACCTTGGGTCATCTGTGGGCATGCTGGTAAGGGGGCTGGTCTGTTGTGGTCAGAGCTAGTTTGTTGTCTTCTCTGTGGCTGTACTACACTGGGCTTGTTGTACCTCTTATCTTGCCTGTTGTAAGGCCTGTTGTACTGTGTGCCACTCCCCCCTTGTCTCTGTCTGGTCTGAACTCTAATATCAGTGTCTTCTTTCTTACGTGTGTCCCTTGGTCTCTTTGATGGTGGCCTTTCCAGACTTTCCAGTTTCTTCCTCTTCCTTTCTTCCAGAGTCTTCTGGTGCTTCTCCAAGTTCTCTTTCGTTTTCATCATCAATGCTGTGTGCATCTCCTTTTCTTCTTTGGAAGCTCTCTCTAGTTCTCTTTTCATTTGGTCTTCTAGGTCATGTACTTGGTTCTTGAGGACATTCCTCGCTGCCACATAGTGTCCTCTGAGTGAGGTAGAGTAGCTCTTCTCTGCCGTCTTGGTTGTCTCTTTAAATTGTTCTTTGATTGGAGTCAAGTCTGCCATTAGTGCATTGCACTTTACATTCACCTGCAGTCCTCTGGGGACTTTCTCTTTATCCATGCAACCTTGGATGAAGTCTAGGTGACTGTGGGCTCTGTCTAGGTTACTTTTGGTCTTCTTATAGGATTGTCTGAGAGCCAGAAGGCTCTTCTTCTCCTGGGTCTCTACTTCCATGGGTGGTTCATCCAGAATGCTGTCTTCATCTTCACTGGGTAATAGGGTGATTGCTGGTGAGGCGGACTCTGAGGTCTTGGGACCTGCTCCAGTTGGGGCTAGTGCTGGGGCTGGGCTAGGGTTAGGGAAGTTCTGGTTCCTACTTGGTCCTGGCTGAGCTGGTCCCACGCCTTCACTTGAATTGTCTTTGTGGTATCTGTAATCTCTCCCATTTCTGAGCTGAGACATCATAGTTAGCTATTTGGTTCGCGCACCAATTCTATAAGTTTAAAAGTTAAATTCTGATATCACTGGTTACCAACGTTTCGGCTAGGTATTAGCCTTCTTCAAGGTGTAGGTGATTATGAGAATGAGGTGCGCGTGGTGAGTTTATACTGACTAGTTAGGATGAATCTGATAGGTCCATGATGATGTAAGTGTTAGTTCACAGCGCTGCTCGAGCATAGGTGTGAGCCAGCGTGTTCTTCTTCTTTACGATGCTGATCTTTGTTTACTTCCTGTGTGGGTGTGGTCTCGATCTATTGACTGTTGCCATGGCGACAGGAGCTACTTCCAATTAGCGCTCGCTGTTTAAATTAGCTTGATTGCTGTTAATGGCTGTCTGTCTTTGCAGTGAGCTGCTGTCACTCATATCTGCTGTTGAGTCCTTTGGGGAACACTGTGTCTAGAGTGTTTATCCAGTGTCTTTCCCTGGCATCTAGTTGTTCTGTAGTAGATTTTTCTAGTATTGATATTCTGATATCTCTTTCAAAGGAGTGTTCAGGTGAGTTAATAAAGTGTTTGTACAGTGGTAGGTTGTGTTTAACTCTACTAGCTGCTCTGTGGCCTGCTAGTCTTTGTGAAAGTGTCCTCCTAGTCTGTCCCACATACTGGTTTCTTGTCTTGCATTTGTTGCATTCTAGTAGGTATATTACATTGCTAGTGTTGCAGTTGGCATGTTTAGGTGTCCAGAATGATTTGTAATTGTAAGTAGATGTTATTCTAAGTTTCCTAGACATGGCTGTACAGCATTTGCAGTTGGGGAGACCGCAACCAGCTGAGCTTCCGTCTAGGCTAGGGGTTATTGGAATGATGACTGGAGTCATTGATACAGGTGGGTTAGTACAGTTCTTTAGTTTAGCTCTTACTAGTAGCTTACTTAAATTCTTAGGTATTTTCATGCTAAGACATGCTTTGGGTATGTGTTCATTCTCTGCAGTTGTAGGTTTTAGACTTGTTTGTAGGGATTTGGTATCTAGATCTGGCGTGTATTCCACCACCAGGAATGTGTCAAATGGGCAGGGCCCTCTGTCTGTTTGTAATAGGGTTTGTGGTCTATTTTCGTAAGGTACCGATTCTCTCACTGACTTAATTAGGCTGGGGGGGTAGTTTCTCTCTCTAAATGCTTGGCATATCTTGTCTGTTGTCTTTATGTATTCCTCTTTGTTGGAGCAAGCTCTGAGTAGTCTCGTTAGCTCTCCTTTAAGTAGGCTAGAGAATATTCTTTTGGGATGGGCTGAGGAGTATTGTAGGTACTGGAATTTGTTAGTTTTCTTGAAGTAAGGTTTAATGTCAAGTATGTTATTGTCACCGTATCTTTCACCCTTGTAGATGGTGAGGTCTAGAAAGTCTACCGTGTGCTGTGAGCAGTCATAGGTGAATTTGATGGTATGGTGGCTTTCATTTAGATAATCTACAAATCTGGAGAAGTCTTCCTGACTACCTGGCCAGATACAGAGTACGTCATCTATATATCTTTTCCATAGGATTGGTTTTGTATGGTAATTGTCTAGTAGTCTGTCTTCCAGTTCTGCCATAAATATATTGGCATACGCTGGAGCCATCTTAGTGCCCATTGCCGTACCTTGTATTTGGTGGTACATTTGGTCAGCAAACTGGAAGTAGTTTTTAGTAAGCACTATACTTAGTAGATCTTTCATGGTCCCTGGGGGTATGGTAACTGAGTCTGGGTCTTCATTTTTTCTGTATAGTGTGTTCAGTACGGCTTGAATGCCTTCATCGTGTGGTATGTTTAGGTACAGTGCTTTCACATCTATTGTTGCTATAGTGCAATTGGGAGGTATTGGTGTATTCTCTATAATGTTTATCATGTGTCCACTGTCCCCTTTACCTGTGATTTAATAAGTGGCACAAATGCTTGGGTTTAGGTCGCACTAGTTAATCTTCTCTCTGTTGGAACCCCCCACATCCACTCACTATTGGTCTTTCTGAATGGGATTTTTTGTGATCTTTTTGAGGAATAATAGTTGCTGTGTTTTTGGTGGTGATTCTGTTTTTAAATGTTATAAATTCCTTAGTTCTTGTCATCTAGTATGCCTCTTTTGTGTATTCCGTGTACAAACTGATTGATCCACTCCTCGCATTTCTGTTGGGTCCCTGATCTGACGTCTCATAGATGGACTATCAGATAAGTGTCTTTTGCCTGCTTCTAACGTATTTGTCTCTGTTTCTACAACTATGCCTGACCTTGTCTGCACCTTGATTATGATGTTACCTTGGCTAGTTGTGTTTAATGCTTGTTTTTCTTCCTGACTTAAGTTTGGGTACATTTTTCTGGGGGTGTGGTCATTGATTGTGTCTTTTATTCTGTTTAGGTATGCTTCTATTTCCTGTGATGCTTTTGGAGGCTGCCAAGTGCTAATCTGGTGAAATGGATGCTTTTCTCTCTCCGGTTCATTTCTGAAAAAGTATTTTATTCTATTGGATCTTTCAAATCTCATCATAGATTGTAGGAGAGTGGTCTTGTTGTATTTTCTGCTTGGGACAAACTTCAAACCTAGACTTAGTACTGTTTTCTGTGGTTGTGTTAGTGTTTTACTGGACAAATTTGTTATGTATGTGTTTCTTTCCTTGATGTTTTGTGCATAGTTCCTTGTCTTGTTTAAAAATCTTTTTCTGTGGTTGTTGTGTACATTTACTTTGTGTCTATTGTGTCTGTTTCTCCTGCTCTTTGTACTTTTCTTTTCATTTGATAATGTTTCAATTGAATTTTTTGAACAGGGGAAATCATTGTGCATGTTTGAATTGTGTTTGTGGTTAATATTGATGAATGTTTGATTGGTGATAGTTTGATAACTCTGGGGTGAGGTAAAGTTCAAATCTTGGGTCTCTCTTTGGACTGTCTTTCTTGTGACCTGTCCATTCAACGAAAACCCTGCTGGTACTGGTTCAGCAGCGGTGGTGGCTGCCTAGCCAGTACGCTAACTGCCGGAGCCTGCAGCTGTGGTGGCTGCGGTCCGACAGCGCAAGGCTGTTGCTGTAACAGCATGGGTGGCTGTCGTCCTTGGTTTCCATTCTGGATTAACCTTTGGAGCAGTGTAACTATGGTTGACATATCTGCTTGGCTGTCCTGTGGCTGGTGACCTTGGGTCATCTGCGGTGGCTGGTGACCTTGGGTCATTGCGGGCATGCTGGTAAGGGACCTGGGGTCACTGTGGCGCCTGGTAAGGGGCTGTTCTGTTGTGGTCAGATCTAGTTTGTTGTCCTTCTCTGGGTCTGTACTACACTGGGGCTTGGTTGTACCTCTTATCTTGCCTGTTGTATGCCTGTTTACTTTTGTGCCAGCCCACTTTTGTCCCTGTCTGGTCCTGAACTCTAATATCAGTGGGTCTCTTCTACGTGTGGTCCCTTGTCTCTTTGATGGTGGCCGTTCCAGACTTCCAGTTTCTTCCTCTCTTCCTTTCTTCCAGAGTCTGCTGGTGCTCTCCCAGTTTCTCTTTCTGTTTTCATCTCAATGCGGTGTCATCTCCTTTTCTTCTTTTGGAAGCTCTCTCTAGGTTCTCTTTCATTTGGTCTTCTTTCTAGGTCATGGACTTTGGTTCTTTAGGACATTCCTCGCTGCCACATCGTGTCACTCTATGAGGTAATTAGCTGCTTCTCTGCCGTTTGGTTTCCTTTAAAATTGTTCTTTATTGCTTCAAGTCTGGCCATGAGTGCATGGCACTTTTTACATTCACCTGCAGTCCTCCTGGGACTTTCCTCTTTATCCATCAAACTTGGATGAATCTGGTGACTGGGGCCTCTGTCTAAGGTTCTTTTGGTCTCTTATAGATGTCTGAGAGCCCAGGCTCGTCTTCTTCTCCTGGGTCTCTACTTCCATGGGTGGTTCATCCAGAATGCTGTCTTCATCTTCACTGGGTAATAGGGTGATTGCTGGTGAGGCGGACTCTGAGGTCTTGGGACCTGCTCCAGTTGGGGCTAGTGCTGGGGCTGGGCTAGGGTTAGGGAAGTTCTGGTTCCTACTTGGTCCTGGCTGAGCTGGTCCCACGCCTTCACTTGAATTGTCTTTGTGGTATCTGTAATCTCTCCCATTTCTGAGCTGAGACATCATAGTTAGCTATTTGGTTCGCGCACCAATTCTCTAAGTTTAAAAGTTAAATTCTGATATCACTGGTTACCAACGTTTCGGCTAGGTATTAGCCTTCTTCAAGGTGTAGGTGATTATGAGAATGAGGTGCGCGTGGTGAGTTTATAATGACTAGTTAGGATGAATCTGATAGGTCCATGATGATGTAAGAGTTAGTTCACAGCGCTGCTCGAGCATAGGTGTGAGCCAGCGTGTTCTTCTTCTTTACGATGCTGATCTTTGTTTACTTCCTGTGTGGGTGTGGTCTCGATCTATTGACTGTTGCCATGGCGACAGGAGCTACTTCCAATTAGCGCTCGCTGTTTAAATTAGCTTGATTGCTGTTAATGGCTGTCTGTCTTTGCAGTGAGCTGCTGTCACTCATATCTGCTGTTGAGTCCTTTGGGGAACACTGTGTCTAGAGTGTTTATCCAGTGTCTTTCCCTGGCATCTAGTTGTTCTGTAGTAGATTTTTCTAGTATTGATATTCTGATATCTCTTTCAAAGGAGTGTTCAGGTGAGTTAGTAAAGTGTTTGTACAGTGGTAGGTTGTGTTTAACTCTACTAGCTGCTCTGTGGCCTGCTAGTCTTTGTGAAAGTGTCCTCCTAGTCTGTCCCACATACTGGTTTCTTGTTTTGCATTTGTTGCATTCTAGTAGGTATATTACATTGCTAGTGTTGCAGTTGGCATGTTTAGGTGTCCAGAATGATTTGTAATTGTAAGTAGATGTTATTCTGAGTTTCCTAGACATGGCTGTACAGCATTTGCAGTTGGGGAGACCGCAACCAGCTGAGCTTCCGTCTAGGCTAGGGGTTATTGGAATGATGACTGGAGTCATTGATACAGGTGGGTTAGTACAGTTCTTTAGTTTAGCTCTTACTAGTAGCTTACTTAAATTCTTAGGTATTTTCATGCTAAGACATGCTTTGGGTATGTGTTCATTCTCTGCAGTTGTAGGTTTTAGACTTGTTTGTAGGGATTTGGTATCTAGATCTGGCGTGTATTCCACCACCAGGAATGTGTCAAATGGGCAGGGCCCTCTGTCTGTTTGTAATAGGGTTTGTGGTCTATTTTCGTAAGGTACCGATTCTCTCACTGACTTAATTAGGCTGGGGGGGTAGTTTCTCTCTCTAAATGCTTGGCATATCTTGTCTGTTGTCTTTATGTATTCCTCTTTGTTGGAGCAAGCTCTGAGTAGTCTCGTTAGCTCTCCTTTAAGTAGGCTAGAGAATATTCTTTTGGGATGGGCTGAGGAGTATTGTAGGTACTGGAATTTGTTAGTTTTCTTGAAGTAAGGTTTAATGTCAAGTATGTTATTGTCACCGTATCTTTCACCCTTGTAGATGGTGAGGTCTAGAAAGTCTACCGTGTGCTGTGAGCAGTCATAGGTGAATTTGATGGTATGGTGGCTTTCATTTAGATAATCTACAAATCTGGAGAAGTCTTCCTGACTACCTGGCCAGATACAGAGTACGTCATCTATATATCTTTTCCATAGGATTGGTTTTGTATGGTAATTGTCTAGTAGTCTGTCTTCCAGTTCTGCCATAAATATATTGGCATACGCTGGAGCCATCTTAGTGCCCATTGCCGTACCTTGTATTTGGTGGTACATTTGGTCAGCAAACTGGAAGTAGTTTTTAGTAAGCACTATACTTAGTAGATCTTTCATGGTCCCTGGGGGTATGGTAACTGAGTCTGGGTCTTCATTTTTTCTGTATAGTGTGTTCAGTACGGCTTGAATGCCTTCGTCGTGTGGTATGTTTAGGTACAGTGCTTTCACATCTATTGTTGCTATAGTGCAATTGGGAGGTATTGGTGTATTCTCTATAATGTTTATCATGTGTCCACTGTCCTTTACATGTGATTTAATAAGTGGCACAAATGGCTGGAGGTGTAGGTCCACTAGTTGAGATATTCTCTCTGTTGGACCCCCACATCCACTCACTATTGGTCTTTCTGAAATGGGATTTTTGTGAATCTTTTTGAGGAAGTATAGTTGCTGTGTTTTTGGTGGTGAATCTGTTTTAAATGTTAGAAATTCCTTAGTCTTGTCATCTATAATGCCTCTTTTGTGTATGCCGTGTACAAACTGATTGATAGCACCTCCTAGCATTTCTGTTGGGTCTGAATCTGACGTCTCATAGATGGACGTATCAGATAAGTGTCTTTTGCCTGCTTCTACGTATTTGTCTCTGTCTTCTACAACTATGCCTGAGCCCTTGTCTGCACTCTTGATTATGATGGTATCATCCTTGGCTAGTTGTGTTAATGCTAGTTTTTCTTCCTGACTTAAGTTTGGGTACATTTTTCTGGGGGTGTGGTCATTGATTGTGTCTTTTATTCTGTTTAGGTATGCTTCTATTTCCTGTGATGCTTTTGGAGGCTGCCAAGTGCTAATCTGGTGAAATGGATGCTTTTCTCTCTCCGGTTCATTTCTGAAAAAGTATTTTATTCTATTGGATCTTTCAAATCTCATCATAGATTGTAGGAGAGTGGTCTTGTTGTATTTTCTGCTTGGGACAAACTTCAAACCTAGACTTAGTACTGTTTTCTGTGGTTGTGTTAGTGTTTTACTGGACAAATTTGTTATGTATGTGTTTCTTTCCTTGATGTTTTGTGCATAGTTCCTTGTCTTGTTTAAAAATCTTTTTCTGTGGTTGTTGTGTACATTTACTTTGTGTCTATTGTGTCTGTTTCTCCTGCTCTTTGTACTTTTCTTTTCATTTGATAATGTTTCAATTGAATTTTTTGAACAGGGGAAATCATTGTGCATGTTTGAATTGTGTTTGTGGTTAATATTGATGAATGTTTGATTGGTGATAGTTTGATAACTCTGGGGTGAGGTAAAGTTCAAATCTTGGGTCTCTCTTTGGACTGTCTTTCTTGTGACCTGTCCATTCAACGAAAACCCTGCTGGTACTGGTTCAGCAGCGGTGGTGGCTGCCTAGCCAGTACGCTAACTGCCGGAGCCTGCAGCTGTGGTGGCTGCGGTCCGACAGCGCAAGGCTGTTGCTGTAACAGCGTGGGTGGCTGTCGTCCTTGGTTTCCATTCTGGATTAACCTTTGGAGCAGTGTAACTATGGTTGACATATCTGCTTGGCTGTCCTGTGGCTGGTGACCTTGGGTCATCTGCGGTGGCTGGTGACCTTGGGTCATCTGCGGGCATGCTGGTAAGGGACCTTGGGTCATCTGTGGGCATGCTGGTAAGGGGGCTGGTCTGTTGTGGTCAGAGCTAGTTTGTTGTCTTCTCTGTGGCTGTACTACACTGGGCTTGTTGTACCTCTTATCTTGCCTGTTGTAAGGCCTGTTGTACTGTGTGCCACTCCCCCCTTGTCTCTGTCTGGTCTGAACTCTAATATCAGTGTCTTCTTTCTTACGTGTGTCCCTTGGTCTCTTTGATGGTGGCCTTTCCAGACTTTCCAGTTTCTTCCTCTTCCTTTCTTCCAGAGTCTTCTGGTGCTTCTCCAAGTTCTCTTTCGTTTTCATCATCAATGCTGTGTGCATCTCCTTTTCTTCTTTGGAAGCTCTCTCTAGTTCTCTTTTCATTTGGTCTTCTAGGTCATGTACTTGGTTCTTGAGGACATTCCTCGCTGCCACATAGTGTCCTCTGAGTGAGGTAGAGTAGCTCTTCTCTGCCGTCTTGGTTGTCTCTTTAAATTGTTCTTTGATTGGAGTCAAGTCTGCCATTAGTGCATTGCACTTTACATTCACCTGCAGTCCTCTGGGGACTTTCTCTTTATCCATGCAACCTTGGATGAAGTCTAGGTGACTGTGGGCTCTGTCTAGGTTACTTTTGGTCTTCTTATAGGATTGTCTGAGAGCCAGAAGGCTCTTCTTCTCCTGGGTCTCTACTTCCATGGGTGGTTCATCCAGAATGCTGTCTTCATCTTCACTGGGTAATAGGGTGATTGCTGGTGAGGCGGACTCTGAGGTCTTGGGACCTGCTCCAGTTGGGGCTAGTGCTGGGGCTGGGCTAGGGTTAGGGAAGTTCTGGTTCCTACTTGGTCCTGGCTGAGCTGGTCCCACGCCTTCACTTGAATTGTCTTTGTGGTATCTGTAATCTCTCCCATTTCTGAGCTGAGACATCATAGTTAGCTATTTGGTTCGCGCACCAATTCTCTAAGTTTAAAAGTTAAATTCTAATATCACAGGTTACCAACGTTTCGGCTAGGTATTAGCCTTCTTCAAGGTGTAGGTGATTATGAGAATGAGGTGCGCGTGGTGAGTTTATAATGACTAGTTAGGATGAATCTGATAGGTCCATGATGATGTAAGAGTTAGTTCACAGCGCTGCTCGAGCATAGGTGTGAGCCAGCGTGTTCTTCTTCTTTACGATGCTGATCTTTGTTTACTTCCTGTGTGGGTGTGGTCTCGATCTATTGACTGTTGCCATGGTGACAGGAGCCACTTCCAATTAGCGCTCGCTGTTTAAATTAGCTTGATTGCTGTTAATGGCTGTCTGTCTTTGCAGTGAGCTGCTGTCACTCATATCTGCTGTTGAGTCCTTTGGGGAACACTGTGTCTAGAGTGTTTATCCAGTGTCTTTCCCTGGCATCTAGTTGTTCTGTAGTAGATTTTTCTAGTATTGATATTCTGATATCTCTTTCAAAGGAGTGTTCAGGTGAGTTAATAAAGTGTTTGTACAGTGGTAGGTTGTGTTTAACTCTACTAGCTGCTCTGTGGCCTGCTAGTCTTTGTGAAAGTGTCCTCCTAGTCTGTCCCACATACTGGTTTCTTGTCTTGCATTTGTTGCATTCTAGTAGGTATATTACATTGCTAGTGTTGCAGTTGGCATGTTTAGGTGTCCAGAATGATTTGTAATTGTAAGTAGATGTTATTCTAAGTTTCCTAGACATGGCTGTACAGCATTTGCAGTTGGGAGACCGCAACCAGCTGAGCTTCCGTCTAGGCTAGGGGTTATTGGAATGATGACTGGAGTCATTGATACAGGTGGGTTAGTGCAGTTCTTTAGTTTAGCTCTTACTAGTAGCTTACTTAAATTCTTAGGTATTTTCATGCTAAGACATGCTTTGGGTATGTGTTCATTCTCTGCAGTTGTAGGCTTTAGACTTGTTTGTAGGGATTTGGTATCTAGATCTGGCGTGTATTCCACCACCAGGAATGTGTCAAATGAGCAGGGCCCTCTGTCTGTTTGTAATAGGGTTTGTGGTCTATTCTCGTAAGGTACCGATTCTCTCACTGACTTAATTAGGCTGGGGGGGTAGTTTCTCTCTCTAAATGCTTGGCATATCTTGTCTGTTGTCTTTATGTATTCCTCTTTGTTGGAGCAAGCTCTGAGTAGTCTCGTTAGCTCTCCTTTAAGTAGGCTAGAGAATATTCTTTTGGGATGGGCTGAGGAGTATTGTAGGTACTGGAATTTGTTAGTTTTCTTGAAGTAAGGTTTAATGTCAAGTATGTTATTGTCACCGTATCTTTCACCCTTGTAGATGGTGAGGTCTAGAAAGTCTACCGTGTGCTGTGAGCAGTCATAGGTGAATTTGATGGTATGGTGGCTTTCATTTAGATAATCTACAAATCTGGAGAAGTCTTCCTGACTACCTGGCCAGATACAGAGTACGTCATCTATATATCTTTTCCATAGGATTGGTTTTGTATGGTAATTGTCTAGTAGTCTGTCTTCCAGTTCTGCCATAAATATATTGGCATACGCTGGAGCCATCTTAGTGCCCATTGCCGTACCTTGTATTTGGTGGTACATTTGGTCAGCAAACTGGAAGTAGTTTTTAGTAAGCACTATACTTAGTAGATCTTTCATGGTCCCTGGGGGTATGGTAACTGAGTCTGGGTCTTCATTTTTTCTGTATAGTGTGTTCAGTACGGCTTGAATGCCTTCATCGTGTGGTATGTTTAGGTACAGTGCTTTCACATCTATTGTTGCTATAGTGCAATTGGGAGGTATTGGTGTATTCTCTATAATGTTTATCATGTGTCCACTGTCCTTTACATGTGATTTAATAAGTGGCACAAATGGCTGGAGGTGTAGGTCCACTAGTTGAGATATTCTCTCTGTTGGACCCCCACATCCACTCACTATTGGTCTTTCTGAAATGGGATTTTTGTGAATCTTTTTGAGGAAGTATAGTTGCTGTGTTTTTGGTGGTGAATCTGTTTTAAATGTTAGAAATTCCTTAGTCTTGTCATCTATAATGCCTCTTTTGTGTATGCCGTGTACAAACTGATTGATAGCACCTCCTAGCATTTCTGTTGGGTCTGAATCTGACGTCTCATAGATGGACGTATCAGATAAGTGTCTTTTGCCTGCTTCTACGTATTTGTCTCTGTCTTCTACAACTATGCCTGAGCCCTTGTCTGCACTCTTGATTATGATGGTATCATCCTTGGCTAGTTGTGTTAATGCTAGTTTTTCTTCCTGACTTAAGTTTGGGTACATTTTTCTGGGGGTGTGGTCATTGATTGTGTCTTTTATTCTGTTTAGGTATGCTTCTATTTCCTGTGATGCTTTTGGAGGCTGCCAAGTGCTAATCTGGTGAAATGGATGCTTTTCTCTCTCCGGTTCATTTCTGAAAAAGTATTTTATTCTATTGGATCTTTCAAATCTCATCATAGATTGTAGGAGAGTGGTCTTGTTGTATTTTCTGCTTGGGACAAACTTCAAACCTAGACTTAGTACTGTTTTCTGTGGTTGTGTTAGTGTTTTACTGGACAAATTTGTTATGTATGTGTTTCTTTCCTTGATGTTTTGTGCATAGTTCCTTGTCTTGTTTAAAAATCTTTTTCTGTGGTTGTTGTGTACATTTACTTTGTGTCTATTGTGTCTGTTTCTCCTGCTCTTTGTACTTTTCTTTTCATTTGATAATGTTTCAATTGAATTTTTTGAACAGGGGAAATCATTGTGCATGTTTGAATTGTGTTTGTGGTTAATATTGATGAATGTTTGATTGGTGATAGTTTGATAACTCTGGGGTGAGGTAAAGTTCAAATCTTGGGTCTCTCTTTGGACTGTCTTTCTTGTGACCTGTCCATTCAACGAAAACCCTGCTGGTACTGGTTCAGCAGCGGTGGTGGCTGCCTAGCCAGTACGCTAACTGCCGGAGCCTGCAGCTGTGGTGGCTGCGGTCCGACAGCGCAAGGCTGTTGCTGTAACAGCATGGGTGGCTGTCGTCCTTGGTTTCCATTCTGGATTAACCTTTGGAGCAGTGTAACTATGGTTGACATATCTGCTTGGCTGTCCTGTGGCTGGTGACCTTGGGTCATCTGCGGTGGCTGGTGACCTTGGGTCATCTGCGGGCATGCTGGTAAGGGACCTTGGGTCATCTGTGGGCATGCTGGTAAGGGGGCTGGTCTGTTGTGGTCAGAGCTAGTTTGTTGTCTTCTCTGTGGCTGTACTACACTGGGCTTGTTGTACCTCTTATCTTGCCTGTTGTAAGGCCTGTTGTACTGTGTGCCACTCCCCCCTTGTCTCTGTCTGGTCTGAACTCTAATATCAGTGTCTTCTTTCTTACGTGTGTCCCTTGGTCTCTTTGATGGTGGCCTTTCCAGACTTTCCAGTTTCTTCCTCTTCCTTTCTTCCAGAGTCTTCTGGTGCTTCTCCAAGTTCTCTTTCGTTTTCATCATCAATGCTGTGTGCATCTCCTTTTCTTCTTTGGAAGCTCTCTCTAGTTCTCTTTTCATTTGGTCTTCTAGGTCATGTACTTGGTTCTTGAGGACATTCCTCGCTGCCACATAGTGTCCTCTGAGTGAGGTAGAGTAGCTCTTCTCTGCCGTCTTGGTTGTCTCTTTAAATTGTTCTTTGATTGGAGTCAAGTCTGCCATTAGTGCATTGCACTTTACATTCACCTGCAGTCCTCTGGGGACTTTCTCTTTATCCATGCAACCTTGGATGAAGTCTAGGTGACTGTGGGCTCTGTCTAGGTTACTTTTGGTCTTCTTATAGGATTGTCTGAGAGCCAGAAGGCTCTTCTTCTCCTGGGTCTCTACTTCCATGGGTGGTTCATCCAGAATGCTGTCTTCATCTTCACTGGGTAATAGGGTGATTGCTGGTGAGGCGGACTCTGAGGTCTTGGGACCTGCTCCAGTTGGGGCTAGTGCTGGGGCTGGGCTAGGGTTAGGGAAGTTCTGGTTCCTACTTGGTCCTGGCTGAGCTGGTCCCACGCCTTCACTTGAATTGTCTTTGTGGTATCTGTAATCTCTCCCATTTCTGAGCTGAGACATCATAGTTAGCTATTTGGTTCGCGCACCAATTCTCTAAGTTTAAAAGTTTAAATTCTATATCACAGGTTACCAACGTTTCGGCTAGGTATTAGCCTTCTTCAAGGTGTAGGTGATTATGAGAATGAGGTGCGCGTGGTGAGTTTATAATGACTAGTTAGGATGAATCTGATAGGTCCATGATGATGTAAGAGTTAGTTCACAGCGCTGCTCGAGCATAGGTGTGAGCCAGCGTGTTCTTCTTCTTTACGATGCTGATCTTTGTTTACTTCCTGTGTGGGTGTGGTCTCGATCTATTGACTGTTGCCATGGCGACAGGAGCCACTTCCAATTAGCGCTCGCTGTTTAAATTAGCTTGATTGCTGTTAATGGCTGTCTGTCTTTGCAGTGAGCTGCTGTCACTCATATCTGCTGTTGAGTCCTTTGGGGAACACTGTGTCTAGAGTGTTTATCCAGTGTCTTTCCCTGGCATCTAGTTGTTCTGTAGTAGATTTTTCTAGTATTGATATTCTGATATCTCTTTCAAAGGAGTGTTCAGGTGAGTTAATAAAGTGTTTGTACAGTGGTAGGTTGTGTTTAACTCTACTAGCTGCTCTGTGGCCTGCTAGTCTTTGTGAAAGTGTCCTCCTAGTCTGTCCCACATACTGGTTTCTTGTCTTGCATTTGTTGCATTCTAGTAGGTATATTACATTGCTAGTGTTGCAGTTGGCATGTTTAGGTGTCCAGAATGATTTGTAATTGTAAGTAGATGTTATTCTAAGTTTCCTAGACATGGCTGTACAGCATTTGCAGTTGGGGAGACCGCAACCAGCTGAGCTTCCGTCTAGGCTAGGGGTTATTGGAATGATGACTGGAGTCATTGATACAGGTGGGTTAGTGCAGTTCTTTAGTTTAGCTCTTACTAGTAGCTTACTTAAATTCTTAGGTATTTTCATGCTAAGACATGCTTTGGGTATGTGTTCATTCTCTGCAGTTGTAGGCTTTAGACTTGTTTGTAGGGATTTGGTATCTAGATCTGGCGTGTATTCCACCACCAGGAATGTGTCAAATGGGCAGGGCCCTCTGTCTGTTTGTAATAGGGTTTGTGGTCTATTCTCGTAAGGTACCGATTCTCTCACTGACTTAATTAGGCTGGGGGGGTAGTTTCTCTCTCTAAATGCTTGGGGCTAGGGCTAGGGCTAGGGCTAGGGGTTAGGGCTAGGGCTAGGGCTAGGGCTAGGGCTAGGGCTAAGGGCTAGGGCTAGGGGCTAGGGCTAGGGCTAGGGCTAGGGCTAGGGCTAGGGCTAGGGCTAGGGCTAGGGCTAGTGCTAGGGTTGGGGCTTGGGCTTGGGATAGAGGCAAAGGGGCCTGCCTTCTCTCTCCCTTCCTGGCTGGCACCACGCCTTCTTTTGACTGTCTTGTATTGCTTCTTCTGGTTACTGGCATACTTCTAAGTGCTTCTTTTCTCAATAATTACTTTTTTTTTTAAAAAAAAAAAAAAAACTTTAAAAAATATTATTCACCAACGTTTCGACAATGTGAGTGTCTTTATCAAGGTGAGAGGGTGATATGAGGAGCGTGTGGTGCTTTTATACTACTAGGAAGGTTCATAATTGATTATTGAGAAGGATGTGCTTGATTCTTGGCGGTAGAGATGCTTGGACATGAGTGCGCAGTGTGCGCATTAGGCTTGTTGAATTCATTATTAGTGTTGCCATGGAGCTGGGTGTGGCTTCGGATCCAGGCGGAAGTAATCAGGTTTGTTTATCGTGTGCGTTATTTGGAGTTCGTCCACGTTTTGAAATTGATTTCTTTATTCGTAGCGGCTGTTGAGGCCTTTCGGGTAGACAGTTTGAAGAGCGCCTATCCAGTGTCTTTCTCTGTCATCGAGTTGTTCTGAGGTCGTCTTCTCAAGGATGGAGAGCTTGATGTCTCTTCCGAAGACGTGACCCGGTGAGTTAATGAAATGTTTGTAGATCGGAAGGCGTGTCTTTACTTTGTAGGCAGCTCTGTGTCCCGCAAGTCTTTGCGACAGAGATCTCTTTGTTTGTCCGACATATTGGTTGCCTTTGGTGCATTTCTTGCATTCCATCAAGTAGATTACATTGCGAGTGCTACAGTTTGAGTGTTTAGCAGTACCGTAAGACTTGTGATTGTAACTTGATTGTATTTTTATCTTTCTAGACATGACAGGACAGCATTTGCAGCCTGGGATGGCGCAACCTGCTGAGTGTCCGTCCAGGTTAGCAGTCAATGGTATTCTGATAGGGTCAGTAGATTGTTGAGGATCTGTGCAGTCTTTAAGTTTAGCTCTCACTAAGTGTTTGGCAATGCTTTTTGTCTTTGTCAGACTTAGGCAAGGTTTAGGTACAGTTTCAGATTCTGTCTCTGTTAGTTTAAGATTAGATTTAATAGTCTTTAGGTCCAGATCCGTAGTGTAGGGTAGTACTAGGAATGTATCATAGGGGCTAGGTTCCTTGTCTTTGTGTGATAGGATGTCTTGTCTGCAGTTATAAGGTACTGATTGTATGGTGTCCCTAAGTATTCTAGAGGGGTAATTTCTGTCACTGAATACTGTAGTTAGTTTGTGTACTATGTTATTGTAGGTGTCTTCGTCCGAACAGGCTCTAAGGAGGCGTGTCAATTCACCTTTGACTAGGCTGCGAAATGTCTTTTTGGGATGAGCAGACGTGTAATGTAAGTACTGAAATTTGTTAGTCTTTTTAAAGAACGGTTTGATGTCTAGTAGTCCAGTACTGTGGTATCTGTCGCCTTTGTAAACAGTAAGGTCTAGGAAGTCAACTGTGTGGGGGGAAGATTCATATGTGAACTTGATGGTGGGATGTGAGGCGTTAATGTAGTCAATGAACTCTTTAAGGTTGTCTTGGTCTCCCGGCCAAATACAGAATATGTCGTCTATGTAACGTTTCCATATGACCGGTTGGGTGTGGTAGTTTTGTAATAGACTTTCCTCTAGTTCAGCCATGAATATATTGGCATAGGGCTAGGGGGCTAGGGCTAGGGCTAGAGCTGGGGCTGGGGGTTGGGCAGGGCTACTGGAGTGATCAGTCTTTCTCTGGTCTCTGTCCTTCCCCCTAACTGGCGCTACGCTTCTGCCAGCAGGCTGGCTATACTGTTTTCCCTTTCGGGTATTCATCTCTCTTTCACTACTTTTAATAATATAAAATTATTGCCCAAGGGCTAGGGCTAGGGCTAGGGCTAGGGCTAGGGCTAGGGCTAGGGCTAGGGGCTAGGGCTAGGGCTAGGGCTAGGGCTAGGGCTAGGGCTAGGGCTAGGGCTAGGGCTAGGGCTAGGGCTAGGGCTAGGGCTAGGGCTAGGGCTAGGGCTAGGGCTAGGGCTAGGGCTAGGGCTAGGGCTAGGGCTAGGGCTAGGGCTAGGGCTAGGGCTAGGGCTAGGGCTAGGGCTAGGGCTAGGGCTAGGGCTAGGGCTAGGGCTAGGGCTAAGGCTAGCTAGGCTAGGGCTTAGGGCTAAGGGCTAGGGCTAGGGCTAGGCTAGGGCTAGGGCTAGGGCTAGGGCTAGGGGGGCTAGGGCTAGGGGGGGTTAGGGCTAGGGCTAGGGCTAGGGCTAGGGCTAGGGCTAGGGCTAGGGCTAGGGCTAGGGCTAGGGCTAGGGCTAGGGCTAGGGCTAGGGCTAGGGCTAGGGCTAGGGCTAGGGCTAGGGCTAGGGCGCAGGGCTAAAATATTCCCAAGCTGGTCCGTGTCTTTAACTAGTGATGTAGAAAAAACCTGCCCGCAGGAGTAGAAAAAATAAATAAGTAGTAGAAAAACAAATAGTAGAAAAACTTTAGAAAAACTAATTAGCTGCTGATTGATTATTTATCCCAAGGTACAATGACTTCACGAGTTTAAGTTTAATTACAATTCAAATACAATATGCCGACGTTTCGACTTGGGGTAGTCTTTATCGAGGCTATGGGGGTTTAGGGCTAGGGCTAGGGCTAGGGCTAGGGCTAGGGCTAGGGCTAGGGCTAGGGCTAGGGCTAGGGCTAGGGCTAGGGCTAGGGCTAGGGCTAGGGCTAGGGCTAGGGCTAGGGCTAGGGCTAGGGCTAGGGCTAGGGCTAGGGCTAGGCTAGGGCTAGGGCTAGGGCTAGGGCTAGGGCTAGGGCTAGGGCTAGGGCTAGGGCTAGGGCTAGGGCTAGGGCTAGGGCTAGGGCTAGGGCTAGGGCTAGGGCTAGGGCTAGGGCTAGGGCTAGGGCGAGGGCTAGGGCTAGGGCTAGGGCGAGGGCTAGGGCTAGGGCTAGGTTGTTGCTTAGGCAGTGCTTTAGGGCTAGGGCTAGGGTAGGGTAGGGCTAGGGCTAGGGTCGGGGCTAGGGGGTTAGGTGGCTAAGGCTAGGGCTAGGGTCGGGCTAGGGCTAGGGCTATGGGCTAGGGCTAGGGCTAGGGTAGGGCAGGCTAGGGATAGGGCTAGGGCTAGGGCGGGCTAGGGCTAGGGCTAGGGCCTAGGGTGGGCTAGGGACTGGGCTAGGGCTAGGGCTAGGTAGGGTAGGGTAGGGCTAGGGCTGGGATAGGGCCTAGGGCTAGAAGGTGAGAGGCTAGGGGATAGGGCTAGGAAGGGATAGGGCTAGCGATGAGGGCTAGGGCTGGGGGTAGGGCTAGGGCTAGGGCTAGGGCTAGGGCTAGGGCTAGGGCTAGGGCTAGGGCTAGGGCTAGGGCTAGGGCTAGGGCTAGGGCTAGGGCTAGGGCTAGGGCTAGGGCTAGGGCTAGGGCTAGGGCTAGGGCTAGGGCTAGGGGTAGGGCTAGGGCTAGGGCTAGGGCTAGGGCTAGGGCTAGGGGTAGGGCTAGGGCTAGGGCTAGGGCTAGGGGTAGGGCTAGGGCTAGGGCTAGGGCTAGGGCTAGGGCTAGGGCTAGGGCTAGGGCTAGGGCTAGGGCTAGGGCTAGGGCTAGGGCTAGGGCTAGGGCTAGGGCTAGGGCTAGGGCTAGGGCTAGGGCTAGGCTAGGGCTAGGGCTAGGGCTAGGGCTAGGGCTAGGGCTAGGGCTAGGGCTAGGGCTAGGGCTAGGGCTAGGGCTAGGGCTAGGGCTAGGGCTAGGGCTAGGGCTAGGGCTAGGGCTAGGGCTAGGGCGAGGGCTAGGGCTAGGGCTAGGGCGAGGGCTAGGGCTAGG
>WLWD01004148.1_pt1 | contig 37205 bp, 34 predicted proteins | sample 6712731 | NCBI WGS metagenome assembly WLWD01 (sample SAMN12718690, study PRJNA576275) | sponge metagenome | isolation source: marine sponge | host: Mycale hentscheli | place: New Zealand: South Island, Marlborough, Capsize Point | collected 2014-11-01 | reverse complement strand
ACTCCTCTTCCACCTAGCCACTCCTCTTCCACCTAGCCAATCCTCTTTCACCTAGCCACTCCTCTTCCATCTAGCCACTCGTCTTCCTCCTAGCCACTCCTCTTTCACCTAGCCATTCCTCTTCCACCTAGCCACTCCTCTTCCACCTAGCCACTCCTCTTCCTCCTAGCCACTCCTCTTTCACCTAGCCACTCCTCTTTCACCTAGCCACTCCTCTTCCACCTAGCCACTCCTATTACACATAGCCACTCCTCTTTCCCACCTAGCCATCCTCTTCCACCTAGCCACTTCCTCTTCCCACCTGCCACTTCCTCTTCCACTTAGCCACTCCTCTTCCACCTAGCCACTCCTCTTCCACCTAGCCACTCCGCTTCCACCTAGCCACTCCTCTTCCACCTAGCCACTCCTCTTCCATCTAGCCACTCCTCTTCCACCTAGCCACTCCTCTTCCACCTAGCCACTCCTCTTCCACCTAGCCACTCCTCTTCCACTTAGCCACTCCTCTTTCACCTAGCCACTCCTCTTCCATCTAGCCACTCCTTTCACCTAGCCACTCCTCTTCCAAGCCACTCCTCTTCCACCTAGCCACTCCTCTTCCACCTAGCCACTCCTCTTCCACCTAGCCACTCCTCTTTCACTTAGCCACTCCTCTTCCACCTAGCCACTCCTCTTTTACCTAGCCACTCCTCTTCCATCTAGCCACTCCTCTTCCACCTAGCCACTCCTCCTGCCAAATCACACTCTTATTATAGTCTAGCAGAATTTTGTCCTTTGCACATCAAATGTGTAAACAAATTATTCTATTATATTTGTATAAGCTATGTGCAAGCTTTAAAGTAACACAATGACCAAACAAATTATAATTATATTTTATATACAGGAATATATGGAGATACACACTCAGTAAAAGGCATCATGTGACTGTGATATTCCTATATGTGACATTCTATGTTGATATATCAAACTTGGAATTTTCTTTGAATCATACTGTAGAAATTTGTACTTTAATTGAATAAACCTCCATAGTGGCACCGAGAGCCAGTAAACCTCACAACCAGGAAACAAGTATACTTCTATTACTCAGTTAATTCATAAACTTGTGCTGATATGTGATTCAAAGTAGTACCAGTACCATCCCACATAGGCAGCCAACAGACAGACATTTATGTTGTACAAGTACATTCCTTCCCTTTGATACTCCATTTCAAGTCTTATGCCATATTTCTTCTTTTATAAATGTTCTGAAATACTTCAGTTCTTATAAATTAATTAGTCATTGCAAATAACAGAGAGTGAACTACAACTACTCATTCTGTGGCCATTTTTTCAATCTATACTGAATACAATATATTATGATCTAATAAAGTTTGATTCAATTGCACCTGATGAATGGATTGAATGTCATCCTAGTAATCTATTGAATGAAATGCCAGTAGTATATTGTGAAAGGTTGAGTAGTTTCCATGAGTAAATTGTAGGACTTCAAAGGGATGTTACGAAGAACTTGCTACCTTTCTTTACTTCTTTTATTCATTTTATGGCCTCCATTATGATCTCATGCCGATACTCTGAGTATGAGCCCTGTACTAATAGTAGATAGCTATAGTTAAAAAAAAAAAAATTCAACAGCCACGGATGTGAGCTGTCTGATATTTAGGTTTATTGCTAATAATATGCAGTAATGTGTCATAATCATAATATACATATATATAGCACTCACATAGGCTCCAACTGTTCAAAAATTGCTTCGAGGACAAACCACACCCATTAATCACCAATTCCTTAATCAGCAAGGCTACACCCTGACAAAATCTATATTTATTGGAATTCCATTTTTTTTGTGATGCAAGTACAATTGATCTTTTGGACATATTCAATAAAATTGTGTTCTGACAACATTCATAATAGAGTGAATAACTTGATAAAGCAGGTGACCTTACACATGTTAAACAAGACGTAATCATAAACACTGCAGAGGTTATATTCAAAGAAAAATACATGTGATAGATGTGGCTAGAAGCTTCAGCGACAACAGGAACCACTGACCGTAAAAAAAAAAAAAAGAAAAAAAAAAAAAAGAACTCTCCTTCGGATTCAAGGACAGTTGGAGCCTATGGGCCCAAATCGTGGGGGGGAGGGGAACAATATCACCCTTTATCCAATAGTGAAAGGGTAAGTTCCCCCTCCCCCCCTCCCCACCTCCCCATCACATTCCTCCTCCCCTCCCCACCCCCATTTCTAGGCCCCTGAATGCATCACTCCAGAAGAAATGTGAGTTTGGCATTGCTGAGCTGCTCTATTTTCTGCCATTAAAAAAAAGGAAAGGAACACAGGTACACTATCAATAAAATGTGGCAGAGTTAAACAATACAATATGAAGTGTATAATATTAAACAATACAATATGAAGTGTATAATATTGAATTGCTATGTTTTCAAATATCTAGGAGACAATTGAATAGCTGAACAGTTATTGAAATGTTAATTACAGCAAGAGTCAAGTGGAAATGGAAGCTTATTTCTTTCTAACTATATAACTAGTAGTAGGTATGTATAAATTCAAAAGTATTCAGTACTTTTAAGTCATACAGACTCCATAATCTGGATATCTGAAGGTAGGCCATTACTAGTTGTTGCTAAGCTTGCTGTATTCTCCATGATTGGAATTCCTTGCTTGCTATATATAGTGTGGCACACTTCTCCGGCTATCTCGCCACAGGCCTCAAATAGATTGTCGCTCAGTGGCTTCTTAGTCTTGTACTTCTCTTTAAATTTCTTGATGAGCAAGTTCAGGTCTGGTTCCTGAAATGAGAAAATCCTATGAGTAGCAAGAGCTGCAAACAGTACAAGGCCAATCTCAATAATATTTCTGAGGTAATCTGCCAGGTCCAAAGCAGGAATTGGGATAAATATGAACCCCAAGATAGTTAAGGCTAAAGGGATCATTGCAAAAATTCCAGTTAAGAATGTCGACAGTAGCTTGCCTTTGCTGAAAATTATGACATCATCGTCCTCGTTGCTCTTTTCAAGATCATCACTTTCTTCTTCCTTTGGTAGCAATTCGAGTTCATTCCTGATATCTGTAGTGAGGTCAAGGCTGTCTGGGTCCATGCATGTCATGTGCTCGCAACAATCATAATTTGCACAGCACACAATGCAGCACTGACAGAAGGATTGGAAATAGCTTGTAATATGCTTGCCTGTTGTGTTTCCAGGCTTTTGCCTAGCCTTAGACTTGTAGACTGCTCGAAATATTGTGAACAGGTACACTAGAAATACCAGGTCAAAAACAAAAACAGATGAAGTTTTTTGAGGCTCAGTCAGCCACGCCACCATGATGTAACAAATATGCGTGAATAGCCCAATCATTGGCCCAATCAGCAAACTCAGAATGGCCCATGTTTGGCGTATGGCAAAAATGTTATCTGCTATTTTTTTGTCTTCATCACGTTTCTCTTCCCAATACTTGTCGTGCTTCTTGTATCCGAATACTAGGTAAAGATAGGGAGCAAAGAGACACTTCAGAATATTCCTAAGAAAAGATGTAAGCTTAGCCTGAGGGCAACACTGGCAGTAGCCATTTTTGTAAGCGTTTGTCCAGCTTACAAACAAAAACCAAGTCATAATGCAGTAGATCATGGCAACTAGGTCAAATAATGCTGTTATAATTACGACGTAGAAGTTGATTGTATGTTGAACGTAGTGGTCTCTATATTCATGCCTCCTGCTTATGATGTTGAAGACTGCTATGGCATCGAGGCAGATAATGAAGAGCATAACAAAAACACCAGTTAGTACAACTCCAGCTATATTCCCATGATTAGATGGCTTGATACACTTATTCTGTATTTCCTTTCGTTTTGAGTGCACAAATAAGGCACACATCACCAGAAGACCAAAAGGCATAACCACAATCATGATGAAAAACAAATAGACTCCAGCATCAGTGTAAAAGTTTTTCCTTAATTCGTTGCTGCAGGCAATTCTAACTGTTGTCTTGTCGTTCCATGTAACTGAGCGAGGGCTGGAGACTCTGGAATAATCCTGTAACTGCATCATTTAAAGGAAAATCAACATTTTATAATGTTGCATACAGTACTAATAACAAAAGGCTACTTACATGTCTGGTGAGCATATCTAAGAAAGTTGTTCGTTCAAATTTACAGGTACACCCGCTGGTGCTATTTTTTTCTAGCACTAATGACTTACATTCATTAGGCAGCGTTATGGTAACATTATCAATGGAATTGGAGGGAAAGTTAAACAGCAAAGATGTGTATGTAAAAATAGCAGGAGGCTGTATAAACAAAAAACTTCCAACTGACCAGAAAAATATAACAACACAGTTTGGATTATCCTCAAATTCATAGACTACTTCTAGAAATCTGGAGTTCTGTTCCCGTGATGGGAAGAAGGCGTTCTCCATATTGAGGATGTTTGAGCTATTAGCAAAGAGAGCATTTTCCAAATTAATGAGAGTCTCTGAGCAGTTTTGGTGATCAGATAAAGACAGCGTTGGAAGACCCAAGAACAGCACAAGAATGATTGAACTCATCATGCCTGAGAAAAGGTTGTAGTGTCACCTGGTGCTTAGATTGCAGCCCTTTATGTGGCATTAAGTGGCATTAAGTGGCCATGTGTTTCCGGTTATATTTAGTGTTGTATTGTTTTCAAGAGCTTCCATTTGTAAAGGATATCCTTGCAATGAAGTCTTATAATCAAAATACAGGATTTGATACAATGAATTCAACCATATGTAGCTATACTCCTAGTAGTACAATTTATATATCTATGTCATTGTTTACATGGTCATGAAATGGTGTTGAAAGAGTCAGCAATTAAAAATAATTTATTATGTCATTGTAGTAATGTTTAATAAGTTATACACCGTAATAATCATCCACTAGTTTCCATACATAATCCCTATCATGTGATTTGCTTAATTAAAAAAAAAACCTCTTAACCTGAAGTGCTATAAAGCATAAAGAAAACAAATCTGCACAAGATATTGATAATAGTCATTTTAAAGTGGTAAGGTTATTATACACTAGTGGTATAGCTGATAATGTTCTAAACCTAACTTATTGCATTTGAGGCTCATTCTGTATGTATTGTGCTAATCAATTTGATTTGAATATCAGCGATATTTCCAATAATTAGCCTCTTTCAATATATATGTATTGATATCTTCATCCACAATAAGCTAAAAAAGTACTGTTGGTCCCTCAAAGTTGATATATGAAATCAATAAAAAAAAGTTATTCTCCAATACTACTTTGCACTTGTACAATGCAACACATGTTTGAAAATGAATACACAAAGGTATCCATTTAAAAGATCATTTATAATTGTATTACAGATTTCACAAAGTTCAATACATTCTATTATTAGAGTCAGAACTATAAGCTAAAGTAATACAAGCTTATTGTAACACTTTTTCCATTTATTAACAAAAGCTAGTTTATACTGTGAGTGTTCATACTGTAGTCTCATCCACGATACTCACAACATTTGGGTTAGGTTCAACTGGATACCCTTTTCTACTTTGTATGGTGTGGCACACTTCTCCGGCTATCTCGCCACAAGCCTAAAAAAGATTTTCGCTTAGTTGAGATTATATTCCGTACTTTTCTTTGAATTTCTTCATGAGTAAACACAAGTCGGTTCCTTCATAGAGAATATCTTGTGAGCAGCGAATGCAGCAAAAAAGACAAGGGCAATCTCAATGATATTTCTCAGATAATTTGCAAAACCCAAAGATGGAATTGGAATAAAAGTGAATCCCAAAATGGCCAGCACTAAAGGAATTGATGTAATTATTCTAATAATGAATGTTGATAGGAGTCTGGTTTTGCTGAAGTTCATGGTACTGTTAGAAAGCTTTCTTATCTAGCTTATTCTGTTTTGTTTGTTGCTCAATTTTTTCCATTCTAATAGGTATGCTAGCATCTGGCTTGTTGTCCTTCATGAAGACTTGTAGAACAACTTTACCTACTTTGCTTCCCTCAGACCTGTAAACTGCTCTGAACATTACGAACAAGAATGTCAGATATATAAGAGCGAATACGAAAATTGACGATGTTTTTTGAGGCTCGGTTAGCCACGCCACCAGAATATAACAAAAGTGGGAGCAGAATCCACACAAGGGACCTATCATTAAGCTCAGAATTGCCCATGTTTGGTTGATGCCATATTTTTCATCCCAAAAATTGTCATGCTCCTTGCTACCATATAATGATACGAAGATAAGGAGCAAGTAGACACTTCATAATATTTCTGCTAGCTATAAGACCTAGGCATTCCTTGAGAGCAGCAGAGACTAGGGCATGTACACGACCAGCTCATAAGCAAAATAAAGACTGTAATGGAGTAAAGCATAGCTAGTAAATCTAGTACTGCAATTACTACAACAACATAGAAGTTGATTGAATGGCGAACATTGTATCCTCTGTACTCGTGTGAATTACTGAAGATGTTAATGACCGCTATAATGTCCAGACTGATGATGTATATCATGACAAATACACCAGTCAGTATACCTCCGGCCATGTTCGCATGATTGGATGGCTGAATGCACTTCTGCTCCAGTCGCTCACGGCGCTGTCGCACAAATAGAGAAATCATAATGACTATAGGCCGAACGGTAATACTAATGTCATGGAAAAGAACAAATAAACTCTGAAGCCTCGGTAGTAACTTTGCTGAAGTTCTTCGCCACAAGCAATTCTGATTGTTGTCTTGTCATTTCTAGCAACTGATCCAGGAGAATTAACTCGAGCGTAGTCATGCAACTAAATGATATCAACAAGTATTAGTGTAATAAAAAGTTAAAAAATATTTAAAAACTTACTCTTCTGGTGAGCATGTCCAGGTATGTTATCCCTTCAATTTTGCACGTACACCAATCGCTGTCATTATTGTTATTGTTCACTAAAGGTCGACACTCATTAGGTAAGGTTATAGTAACATTATCCACTGTATTGGATGGAAAATTAAATAGCAGTGATGTGTATGTGAAGATAGAGGGAGGTTGAATAAACAGGAAGCTGCCAACAGACCAGAAAAAAGTGACAATGCAATCTTCATCATCTCCGTCATCTCCTTTGGTGAATTTGTACACCACTCTCAGATATCTTGATGGCTGTTCTACAGATGGGAAGAAGGCACTTTGCATGTTCAGCAAATTTCCTCCATTTGCATAGAGAGCAGTTTCCAAATTGGTAAGTGTATCAGAGCAGCCATTAGGAATAGCCATAGAGAGAGTTGTCAGACTCAACGTAAGCAATGAGACAAATATACTCATATTCTTCCCAAAGACACTTGTAGAAAAAATAGCCAACTGTTCACTTTATCTTCCTTTTATACGACAATTCTTGATTACTTAAATTTTGACTTCTCTATTGGGTTTCCTGCTGTGACAAGTTACTCAATTACATTTAGCCACCATAGCTTTACCTATCAATTAATCTTCTGATATTATTATTTAAAAAAATGTATTTTTAGCAGGCATAAAATTTGGCTAGAAAAAATTTATTGAGTTAAATTTGTAACATTTATTTTGACAGTGTCTTAACTGACACTATGTGAATACACTCTAGACCCATAGTATAAATTTATGTAGCGTACATACCTTTGAAATTGTTTTGACAAATTATTATTCTATTACATCACTTATAAAGGAAGCTACATCGACGATGATACTGAATTAAAAACTTAATTATGAGTGAATTAATAGCTTTGACATTGGCTTGTATAGCTATACTGTATATAGAGAGAGCAACTAAAGATTAGAAAGATAGAGTCCTTATTATTTTAGGTTTGTTGGGGGCGTAACTCCCTACACAATTCACAAATGCACTTAGGAGTTCGAAGGACCAGATCACTAAAGTGATTAAAAGTAAAGTTAACCTAAACAGTTAGTTATAAGTAATTAGAATAGACACAACAACTTGATTTACAATAACTGACCAAAACAACAACTGAAAGAACGAGAATAAATAAACAAAATATAACTTGGAAACGGAGTTCGACGATCATCGACGAACATTGACGATCATCGACGAACATCGACAATTGACGAACATCGACGAAATACGACAGAAAATAGTGGGATAATGAAAGAAATTGATAAATAATGATAATAGTTATTTGATGGCTGCTTCTTGACATCAGGGAGGAAAACTTGAAGAGACTGCTCAGCTGGCCTGAACAAGGTTATCACAACATCTAGCACGATTAGAAGTCTGGTGGATTTCCTCCTATAAATAGTATATTTTCCTCCTAAAGCAGATTCTTTCCTCTTTGCAAAAGTCAATTATATCATTTTCATAAAATATACTTAAAATTAACTATGGTTGTGTAAGATATGCAGTTATGAAGGACTATTAGCCATAGGGTTTTAGTTCAAAGATATCTATTTCACATTCAGTTGGAAAAAACTATCCAACCAGCCTTGCCACTGTCATAAAAATGTTTTAGGACATTTTAGCAGTGTAATGAGGCAGCCCCACATTCCTCCTAAGGGTCTCTAAGATCAAGCTCACCATGATGAATGCAAGAAGGCTAGTTGTTGATACACGTTCAGTTTAATATATTCTCTGCAGCATTTAGTTTTAGCTCACAGCAGAGATAGCCATCTTCTCAGAAGCTCCAAACTGATGTCTACATGAAAGAGGGCTCTCTATGTATCACCTTAGCATGAGCAAAGCTTCCTTGGCTCTGTTTACAACTCTTACCTCTTCCCAACTCTTTTCCCCTTCTATATGATATGCATAGTGACATAGGCTCCAATTGTCTTTGAATCAAAGGACAGTGTTCAATTTTTTAGACTGTGCCCTTTGTCCTTGAAGGATTTACCACTACCCATTGCTTGTCCTTGATGTTTTTGCAGTCTCTTTAATCCAGTGGTATAGGAAAGGGGTTGGAGGCTCCAAAGTCTGGAGCCCCCATAATTATTTTGGGGCACAATCTAACGATGAAATTTCTCACAACTATAAAACACATGCCCTTGGAGCCCCCCCCCCCCCCCCCCCCCCCCCCACCCCTCCCCACTGAAACATCTTCCTACACTGACGTAATCAAAACCTTTGTACTAAAATTATAACCTGTTATAAGTTGTGCTTATAACGTACTCTCTTAAGCGCGTGCAAAGTCAGTTACTTTAATAATTTGTCAATTATTTGGTGACCAAGCCTATTAAAATTTGCAGGTATCTTTGAGATTTAATGAATGATTATTTCAATTAGCGCTATATATATTCTTTCAGTAGTAATCACTTTTTTGGTTCAGATTTACCTAGCTGGACAGACAATGGTAATTCTTCAGGGTGGTTTGATGTCCTTTTACCAGTTATTCTTGGCCCTCTGCTTCTTGGCTACATCCACCCAGCAATGTTAATAAACATTGAAGGTGGTGACCAAATGCTAAATGACTGTAAGAACTGAAATGATATGAAACCAATGTTAAAAGTCATTTAAAAGAGCAATAAATGATTCTTGCATTTGCTAATTAATAGTTTAGCTAGCTTGTAGGAAATAAATTATCTATGTACTAATAAAGGTAGTTATGAGAATAGCATGGTTGAATAGGCATAAATAGCTAACAATTGCAATCTTTTAAAGAATTTAGTATCTTGATTCAACTAATGAAGACCTACTCATAATTGAAATTTTTATACATAAATTAAGAAATGATCCTGAACTAATGAGGAAATATACTTCAATGTCGAATGCAGTATATAGAGTAAAGTATGGGACTGCAAATCTTAATTTTGCAAAATGAAAATTTGCAGTCCGTATTTTAGAAGTATGGCAGAGTTACCTCTGAACGCTTATTTTTTTGATTGGGTATTCTATAATTAGCTAGTTAAAATCATTTTGAGCAGAAATCTGAAACACTTGTACATAGCTAGCACTAAAAAAAAATTCATAAAAATTTAGAAATAGAGATGATTAGCTTTCTTACCTATTATTATGTAATGTATAACCCCATCACATTTCTCTGCGTCAATGCTGTAGGTCCAGGACACATGAAGTAACCTCCACATGCAATGCATGTTTTCAATTCCTTAATTTTTTTATAACATTCAGAGTCATTTTTATCCCTCTTGACATTAAAAAAATGATCACGACAAAGTTAGAAAAGCTCAGCAAACATTTTCGTATAACCAGAGAGAGATACAATCAATAGAGTAATGAGGTTTGAGGAAGCTAGAGAAAACTGGTAAAGTAGTTATTTTTTTGACATTGATACAGCAGGGATAAATGGGAAGCTGTCTTGTCAGCAGATGAGCTTTGTAATAAGTATATCATATCTGATTGTTTGTTACAAATGATGCCATTGAGCTGTGTTTCAAAGAAGTCCAGCAACCAGACACATAAGGCATACCACTACTGAATCAGCTTGCATTAGTAGTATTGTATCGTCGTAATAATAAACAAGAAAATGAACCCTCAAGCCACACAGAAAAAATAAACTTTAGTGTTTTGTGTAAAAGTTTTGGTGTACTTTGGTTGAAGAATTTGAGTAATGAAGCAATAACTTTTTTCCTAGAACTTAGAGTATTTTAAAATCTATACCACCTACTTGTTTAGTCCTCCTATTAATGTCTCATACCTCCAATAATACCATCCTCATGCACAACACTGATGATATTTTGCCAGTAAGCATGATTTTTACAATATGTCCTTAATAACCTCTTCTTTAAAATCCAGCCTACATGACCTGTGCTAACTCATGACCTGATAAAAATTGATAGTAATACCTATTGCTTTACTGAGGCAAATGCAATCTTAATATCTCCTTCAATGGCTACCATTTTGATAAAAAAATACTATTGAATATTTTTATCTGACGTTGTTGTATCATGGTTTTCACTATCTACCCACCACTTTAATAATGCAGTGCTTAGGCAAGCACTTAATTTGGACACTGTGCTTATAATCAATATTTGATAGCTAGTTTGCCTAGAACAAATACTATTGAATTAACTGTACTAAATTTATTTATTTTCACCAAGAAGCATGTTGACTTGGCAATCTATGTAGTCTATTGCCATGAAGTCAGTAATTCAAATTTCTAAAATCTACTTCATTGTATTGTATTGTAATCATTTTTACAGGAGATTTTGTTTTCAATGTGTTTAGTCAAATACTGACTAAGTTGAATGGCAACATGTCTTTTTACAAAAGTTGAATGATTAGCAATAAGTTTTCATATTGCAAACAAAGAGTTTCTGTGTATATTAATGTGCAAATAGCATAGATTAGAAAATAATGTTCTAGTAAATAAGAGCAAGCTAATTAAACTTTCAGCAACAGTGTAGCATGAGTTTTTAATACAAACACTCAAAAGTGCATGAAATTATAATCTAATAAAAAGTGTTTATTTAGAATACAGTGGTCTCAGACAAATTAGCATCTGAATTTCCAGTACAACCATCCTCCAAATGTAGTTGATATTGAGATAATTCTAACCTATTTTTGTGTAATGACTGGCATACTTCACCTGCTATCTCACCACAGGCTTCAAATAGATTCTCGCTCAGCTTTCTATTGGGCACTCTCTTTGTTTCGTAGCTGTCCTTGAACTTTTTGACCAGAACAGTCAAATCTGGCTCTTTCAAGGATAGTATTCTATGAGTTGCTAATGTAGCAAAGATGACCAGGCCAATCATCACAGCATGCTCAAGATGGTCAGCTAAATCCAAAGCAGGAAGATGGACATAGGAAAATCCAATGAGAGTCAGAGCCAATGGAATTGATGCAATCATTCCAACAATGAATGTGGAGAGGAGCCTGGCCTTACTGAAAATTATAGTCTTATTTGACCGAATTTTTGTAGTAATAGAATTTTGCACATTTTCTAACTCATACTCTTCACCAAGGTCTATGCTTTCTAAATCTTTGGTGCAGTTGCAGTTGAAATTTGCACAACATACAATGCAGCAGTGGAAAAAGGATTCCAAAAAACTCAGAATTTGTCTTCCTGTTCTCTTGTCACTTAATTTGGACAGTGTGGAGTATCTCTCGCTGGATCGGAAAATAGCTCGAAATAAAGTGTACAAGTATATCAAGATAACAATCATCAAAACAAAGATGGAGGAAGTTTTGTGCGGTTCAGTAAGCCATGCTACCAGGATATAACCTAGGTGACTGAAGGTCCCAAATAAGGGACCAATCAGTAAACTTAACAGGGCCCACACCTGGCGAACAGCAAAAACAGTTTCAGTTACTTTATCGTCTCTATCTGTTTGGTAATCTTCTTCTTTCCAGAATTTGTCGTGCTTCTTGTAGCCAAATACTAGATATAAGAAAGGTACAAAGAGACACTTAAGACTATTTCTAAAGCAAGATATAATATTGTTATGACAACTGCAGTTTCTGTAACTACAAGTCCAGCCTACAAACAGAGTCCAGGCGGCAAAGGAGTAGAGCATAGCGAAGATATCTAGTGCAAAAGTTATTACTACTACATAAAAATTTAGTGACCCATTGATGTCATAATCACTATACTCATGCGTGTTGGTAAAGATCGCAATCACTGCTAGCGTATCCATGATAATGATATAAATCATAACAAACATGGCAGTCAGTATGACTCCTGCGAAGTTGCCATGATTGGACGGTTTAATACACTTCTTTTCAATTCTCCTACGATGCAGTCGCACAAAAAGAGCAACCATGATCAGTACACCTATGGGCAACATTAAGATCATTGCAAAAAACAACTGTATTCCCAGATCTTGGTAGTAATTTTCCTTTAATTTGTCACCACATGAAATTCTGACAGTTGTCAACCCATCTCGAACAACTCGTCCTGGAGAAGTAACTTTTGCATAATCTGTTAGCTGAATAATAATAATAGTGATAAAAATAATACCAATTCCTGGTACAAAAGATTAAAAATAACTTACATGTCTGGTGAGCATATCTAGGAATGTTATTCTTTCCCTATCACATGTGCAATAATCACTGTTGTTGTTATTGTTGTTGATTACCAGCGGCCGGCATGTATTAGGTAATACTATGGTTAGATTCTCCACCATATTGGAAGGAAAGTTGAACAGCAAGGATGTATATGTGAATACAGAAGGAGGCTGTAAAAATAGAAAACTTCCAACAGACCAAAAGAATGTGACTCTGCAGTCATCTTCATCATATTCATCTGTGAATATATATTGTACTTTCAGAAATCGTGAAGGCTGCCCTAGAGATGGAAAGAAGGCATTCTCCATATTTAACAAGTTCCTCTCATCTGCATAGAGAGCTTTTTCTAACTCAGAAAACTTAGTTGAGCATTTTTCATTATTGGCTGAAGACAGCGTGGTCAAACTTGACAAGAGTACCAGTATTATTATATTCATTCTTCTCAGCGAATTGATCATCAGTTTATTGAGTGAAATCATTTATATAATTACTATGAAAGAATCACGTGATCCTAAATTTGAACTTCCTCTTGACATCTAATACCTAAATGGAGGAAACAGCTATTTGATCAGAAATTATTATTCTGTAAATGGAAACCCAATTCTGTCAAGGCGTTAAAGCAATTGAATAATACCACCATATTCTCGGTTGCTACTAGGTCTATTTTAGAAAAAAAAATCCCTCATAATCCACTGCCTTCTATAAAATCTCTCATGCTATAAATATTTTTGTGTATTGCATCCACACATCTCCCCACTTTACTCATCATTCTTTGCCCCATCCATAAAAGTAGCCCTAGCCCTAGCCCTAGCCAAGTTTCCACACTACTCCATGACCGGTTTTTTCCACAACAACTCATTAGACAAGTACTAAATAGTCATACCAACAATAATGTGTATAGTTATGTCATTCATAGATGGTCAATACATTATACATGATCTTTGCAGATGCAGCACAGCTTGACTGGAGTACAATAATTATTTTTTTGTATCTTGATTATCCCGCTAAATCAATTAAAGTTTGGGTCAATTATCAGTGAATGAGTCACTGTGATCCTAAACTTAAATCTCCTTTTTTTCCTTCTAATAGCGACATTAATGTAAAAAGATTTAAAGTCCATTGTATATTAAATTTTGTAGAGTCATAATCACAAATTTTTCAACAATTTAATTAGTTATCAGCACTTACAGGAAACTAAATTAAAAATTCTATTGCATAATGTTAATTCAATTTTAGTGAAGTGTATCACAATTTATTGATACGAAACTAACACATCAGAAAGAGCGTACTTATTGGTGTGATGTAAACTGGGCATGTCTGAATAATAGTATTTAATATTATACATTTCCTGCACAAATTGCAATTTTAAGTAATTGTCTGAGTAATTGATATAAGGAAATAGAGCAAAGAGGAAACAATCCCATAGAGAGCAGGAAAATAAACGTATTTATTGGAGGAAGTCTACACACATAACTATGTTTATATATTATATTTAATTTTAGCTGCTTTTGCATCCTGAAAAACTGTTATGCTAATGTAGCTGTATTTAGCTCATTTAAGATATTTCTATAAACTGGAATAAGTTGGATGTAGCAGCAAGAGAGTCTAGTTGGAAGTGTCAAATCAGACAGGAAAGTGAAAAGTTGTCAAATAATGGTCCTTTTCTGAATCTGCTTGAATTATGAAAGTTACAAATATGTGTGATCTTTTGAGGTTACAGTGTGTGCTGAGACACAGACAATAAGTTTGTTAGTCATTCTTTTGATTTTAATTGTAGTTTAAGAAATGATACACACCATTTATTCGTGAAAAATTGATAGTTATCTTGATCGTAGATAAATTTTTAGTTGCTTTGGTGCTAAAAAGTTCTTTACAGCAAGTGGCAAAGCAATGGGAATCAAAGTTTAAACAAGAAAGCTATGTACTAAAGGTAACATGCTGTAATAAATAGTGCACACTGGATGTGCAGAAAGATGAAGTTTGAAGTAACTTATACTGTATAAAACTAAGTCAATTTTTGGTTTCTGTTGGTGTTGTTCTTTGTCATAGTTGGTCTAAAGGGGGGAGGGGTGTGTGTGCTTTTATGTGTATAATTATTCTGACTGACATCAACACAGTTCTGCACAACATTACGGAAGTAAATAGCAACATGAGACACTAAAGCTTTTTACCACATCTGTTTTAATTACTTCAACAAGGCACGTTTAATTAAATAATACATATAAATACATTTTAAGCTCACCTCAATGAATAAGTGTACAGTACGGAATTACAATACGGAATGTAAGAAAACAAGAACTGAAACGTTAGCGTCGTCGTACTGCGAAGTGTCTAGGTACGCTCTCTACTTTTATAGAAATTCAATTGTTTACCTTTTAGAATTCTTCTGTGGGTGCAGTTAAAACTTAAATGCGCTATTTGTTATAGTTATAAGCCCTACGTAACAGTATTTAAAATTATTTTGCCTTAGACTAACCACAAAGGTAGCTAAGTCTTGTGTAGGTATGTCCAGTGGTGTGAAAGTGTTGTGCGTTAGAGCTACTACCTAACTAAAGAACTTAACAAAGAAAACATTAGAATAACGTGATTTGTTTCATTTTTTTTATTCAAACAGTTGTGGTGAGTGGTTACTATGGCATTGAAACCCAACCCTTCACCACATACACTATTTTTTAGTAGCTTGAGTGTTAGAAGTTAAAATCAATCATTTAACAATAGTGTAGTTTTAGGCTTGCTTGCCATTTGTGCTCAGGCATATCACTAGTTATTATTATTATTGGCAAGTGAGCAAAGCAAGTGAAACATTTTTATAGGCAATGGGATGGAGATTTTACGATATTTATTTATTTTTGCTTATTTATTATAGTATGTGCAACTCCAATTTTCACCTGTACCTCTACTTGCGTAAGTTAAGTAAAGCTTTTCCCTGCTCTGCATGGGGGATATCTAGGATATAGCTATTTCTGCACTTGAAATTTACTTCAAAGAGTGTCTAGTGACTATGAGACCCACTGTATGGCTGCACTACTATTCTAGCGCTATACATGCGAGTACATATGGACCATTTCAACTTCTACAGCTTAACAAAGCGTAGTGGACTATAGGCAAGAGCTGCTGAAAAATATTAATTGTGGTACATTTAAATGGCAAGTGCACTTTGACTTCAGTGTGCCACTAAATTTCAGAGGTGAGAACTGATAAATTATGCCAAGAGGTGTATCTCAAAGTTTAGCCTATTAATCTATGGATAATTGTTGTTTGGGTTAAACAAGCTGATTATTTTTAATCAACTATGAACCAGTGAAAAAATTTATGAAGAGCAACAGACATTTACCATAAGTAAGCATTAATTTGAATTGACAGCAACCACTGAGCACCAAAACAAAACAAAAAACAAAAAAAAAATCAAACGTTACAGTTAAAGCATGCATGAAATACACTTACAGTATACAGAACATCATTATCTTTAATGTTCACCCTATCATGAGGGTTTGGATTATGAGTCCAGGGTTTCACAGAGTGGACGGGAGGGGAAGGGAGGGGGGAAGGGGAGAATCAGGATCCCCTTCCCCCTTCCTCCAAGCATCAATTTCTTTTCAAGAAATAACCAACTTAATTACTCAAACAATCTAATAACACAAATAATGACAATAGCAGGAAAATTACAACATGATTTTTTGATCATTCTGCTTGAATTTGACAAATAATTCCATAATTCTCTTGGTTATGCCAAATTTTGCCGTTTTAGCCTATTTCGTAATCTAGGTCTTGAAAAAAGCTGTCGCTGTAGTACACAGCAAATAATAGCTATGATGTAGCTAGTTTAAATATCTTCCAAAGAGCACAGAACTTTTCAGTTCTTGTAAAACCTCTTGGAGCCCTAAAACTTTGTCCAGAGATTTTGATTCCATAATCTTATTATGTCCTTGAAAATATGGGGAAAAAAGCCCACTCAAGCTGTACTATAAGATGTGCACTATTTGGAATTAAGTATAAGCATTGGATTTGTGCTTATGAGTCTCATTTTCTGACTTTTTTTTTATTATATGATATATTATAGCACTTATTACATGAGTCAGAGTGTGAAGCTGGTTAATTTATTTTCACAAGCCAGAGGGTGTGAAATAAAGCCTGAGAGTGAAATATCTAGCCATCTCATTCTGACTAATGCAATAAGTGATTTATTCCACACTAGATATCTTCACCAAGTAGTTTGTACTCTCTAGAGGTAAAGTTGGCCCTAAAATTCTCTAGAGGGGCTCCCACACCCCCAGCTGGTATTTTGGCAGCTGCTCTAACCTGTTAGGATACCTTCATTATAGAAAGATAACTGTAATAACACAAAAAAAAACAACTGGTAAGCCAGGTGGTTGCTATAACTACTAGGTAATGAGCTTGTGCCATACAGCCCATGAGATAGTACCATGTGATAATATTGTGAGATATCTAGCTGGAATAAATATAGCTATATAATTAACAAATAACTTCAGGATACCCCAATAGACCACACCCCTTACTTACAATTGTAGGACTCAGGACTCCTAGTCTACAAAACTTCCCATCATCTGCTGGAATATTAGTAGCTGGAAGAATTCCAGGGATCAAAACTGGCAGAGAACTATGAGATGTTGCATACTGGTCTGGAATGGAACAAAGGTACATACATAAACTCACAATGGTGTCTTAAAAGTACACGTACCTCTACATTTAGGACATGATTGTAAAGTATTAGTTCCAAATGGAACATGTATTACTGTATACTAAATCAGATATTAAAAGATTTACTGTATATATTTATATGGACCTGTACATTCATATGTAAATAATTCATTCCCATCAATTAAAATTTTAATTGGTTCATATTTTAAATTCGGTGACTCTATTGTCGCTAAAGATCTGAAGCCACAGCTAGATTATACTTGTAGGAATATAATCATTTGAAAGACCCATATGACCTATTGCTACTTAATGTATCAGAAGAAATTCTACTATTTGTAGAAAGCATTCTTTGGCTTATTCGTAAAGGTTTTGATCCACTCATTGTTCCAGAACAGATAAGGTTGTTGCATTTCCTGTTAGTCCACAGACAAGCGTATTATAAAAAGAGAAAACTGCTTGGCAGGAATGACTGAAATCTCTGAGGTAATTGAAGAATTTTTTGAGACTTTCAAAATAAATTACAGAATTCAAATTATTCAGTCTCCATTGTGGTTTCAGTACTCTATATGCAGCTCATGTAAGTCTCTATGTCAGTAACAAATGGTGGATGCACTTTTGGGGGGGTCGTCTGCTGACATTTCACATAATTAATATATTTTGTTCTCTTAAATCAAAGCTTATAACTTTGTATGTGTATAATTCATGAATAATTTATCAGCTGAGCTAGGTTGGTAAAGAGTCATCAATAATGGGTTGGTAAAACATTGTCAATGACGATGGTGGGTCAGCGAAAAAAGCGATAAAGACGACAGTGTGAGTATTCATGAATAATCATTAACACTTTCACCAGTGTAACCACCATATGGCAGTCGAACTACTGGCAGTCACAAAAAATCATTAAAACTGAACCGCTGAAGCTATTGGACTTCATTCAAGCATTAAAATAGCTAAAGCTTAGCCTGTGTATTTAAATTTAACCTGACCTTTCGACATCTCATCAAGATACTTTCCAGGAACAAGAACTCGCTATGATAATTTTATGTAAAGAAAAACAAAACAAAAACAAAACAAAACAAAACAAAAACTGCAAGATAATTGGTTGTATATATTTCTATAATAATTATACCTGCAGGACGATTTACACACACCATAGAAAGCTAGCATACTGGAAACTAATGTGTCTATAAAATTTCAGGTTTTCTAGTAATAATTGGGATATGTAAAGCTTCCTTATAATTATAAGGATGTATTAAACAGTGAGCACATGCCACTATCCTGCCATTTATTTATAAAATCTTCACAGAGAACTTGTGACCCTTGTGACCCCAGAGGACTTCAACAAGAAGTCTGTGGATAAGTTATATTTAAATGTAGTAGAACTTCAGTTATCCGAACTTCAATTATCTGAACATTTCATCTCCATTTCAGTTAACTGAACCCCCTAAATTTAATAGTAGCACATACAGACATGATTACTTGACCACACCCCAATATTAGTGCTGCTTTATAATGCATTTGTATGGTGTTCAGTTATCTGAAAACTCCAGATATCTGAACAACTCTCAGTCCCGAACGTGTTCCAATAACTGAAGTTCTACTGTATGTATTTATTGGCTGTTAACAGCACAGAAAACTGTAGGCCAATATTATTGCATGACTATACTGTAGGATGTAGCAAGAAAGAGATGGAATCTGATTACATACATACCATTTACTTCCACAACTGGCCCAACATCTGTCTTCTAATCCATTCCCCTCCAATGATTGAAGCTTCCAATTAGTAGGTGTTTCATTCGCCTCCAAGTTCCTGAGGAAACAACTCATCTTCTCTGCCTTTCGGTTAGTGAGCTTCAAACTAGAAACGTTAACCAACGATGAGCCATAGGCAGGTATTATTTAGAATTACCTGGTGGGGGCATTATGTAGAAAATGGCAATAGTTTTAACAGTTGCTATGGTTTCCAGCTCAAAGTCTTGGTTTCTCTGTGCATGCGCGTTTGTACCGGGTGCCAATTTGGCCTCTTCAAAAGAAGCGGCGAGTGCCACTAATTTCCTATACTGAATAGGGGAAAAGCACCTGAACCGGGTGAGAGCTACCAGACCCTTTCCTTCCTCCCCGCTCACCAATATAGGGAAGGAAAAGGGTCAGCGACGCCAGACTAATATTCAATGCGCCCCAGTTTATTCCGAGTCGTTTGCTATGGAAGGTCAAGTGATGAAGAGCGAGCTAGAAGTTACAGTTTCGTGCGTAAAGTCAGAGCTCATGAAAGGGAATAGAAATGTTTTTGTAGCTCTCACTACAGGGTACGGAAAGAGTGCTTGTTTCCAGAGTTTGTCACTTGTATATGACCAACTCCTACCCAAGTGTGAACCAGCCATTATTGTTGTTGTTGTTCTGTATTATTAAAACACCACAGTCGCAACAAGACATTCCAACAAAATGTTTTCTTGCAACGAAATTTTAACTCGCGATTGATTTTAGCCTACGCGTTAATGATGACGCAATAAACCTGTGATGTCATTCACACAAGTCATTGATAATACTAGTTAATCCTACGCCTCCTGTTCCGTCTAACCCACCAACATTCTGAGTACGTCATCAGCGGACCTCCCTGATTCCGCAGCTTCAATAGCTGAGTGGTTTGGCGGGGGTGGGGGCCGGAAGCCCCGCCCCCCAATCAGCAGTTGCCGAATTGGGGCAAATTAACGTGGTGGGGATAAACCCCTTTAATTCCTCCAAGGGAAGACATGACCATTGCCCCAAAGGCGGCAACCACCCAACCCCAGCAGGCTGAACCCGCAACCAACTCATGCACCCATCAATTCAATCACGATTACAAAATGACAGATCATAGCAACCCAACACTAATACATTATAACAATACAAGTCTGAACACACACAACAATGCAAACACAGATACAATGCCGCAGTTTAACTGCACACTATCAGCACAGTCTAGCAGAGTAGCTGGCCAACTGGTGTCTCGGAATCCGAATGTACTACGCCATCTACCCAACGTCTGAATGGTAGAATCCACCAAACCTCTCGAGGCGGCGGTGGTAGCAGCCCCGATTCTGAACTGTGGCCAGCATACTTATCCACCTCCACCCCAGCACGCTCCAGGGCATCACAAACCGCTGACACCAATCGCTGTCTCGTCAAAGGCCTGCCATCCTTGAACATAAATAGCGGACCAGGTCTCTTGCCTCGGGCTACTAGGTAGGCCAACACTGCTGACACCGGACACAAATCGGAAGCCACACGTCCAATATATAGTGTGATACTCCTCCTGAAGGGATCCGTCTTGGAGGCCTTCAGTGTAACACTCAAGATAGCTGGGTCTATGGGGTTGTCCACAGCCAAGTCACCCCAGCAGAGGTGCACTGATGGATCAAAAGAGGAATCATCGGGGATTGTAAATTCCCCTGCCCGCAAAAAGCCAAAGAATGCCAGGCAGCAGGCCGCCCACAACATGATAATCCTCCGCCTGACCATTCCAAACCTCCTTCATCCTATGCAACAAAGGAGGCGTAATTGGGAGTCTCACTCTCTTATCACAGTCACCCTGCGATCTCTTCACTCCCCTCAGCACGTAGTGCAACTTGGGCCACGGAGAAAGAAATGGGTCACCAAGGCCTTCACCAATGTGCAAGTGCCTTACACCAGCCATGTATGACTTGATCGTACGGTGCTTGAGGCCCTCTGTAGCAAGTTGCGCCACAAACTTGCACACGACGCCCTCCGAAGCAGGGACCCCCGCGAAGCCCCGCCCTGCTGCAAAAATCCAAGTACCTCTTCTGACCAGTGCGGTACACTCTGTGGGTGTTATCTGCCAGTCCTCTCAAAAAGAACGACTGAACATGCTGGTCCAATCCACCTTGGTCCAGTCTGGCGTTCCGAGCACCAGACACTCCAACAGCCTGTCTGGAAGAACTGTGGCAGACTCGTTCGCTCCTGGAACCAAACGCTGGAAAGAAGGCAATGCGTTCCTCGATAATGCATCAGACGCCCCGTTCTGAACACCGGAGATGTGCCTGCACCTCAAGGACACTCCCCACCTGCCAAGAAAAAGGACAGGCACCTCATCAAGTGCATAGCCACCTCCACCTTGCTCCTGCCAGAATTCACTATTGCGACCACTGCCACATTGTCGCATCTACAAGAGACACTCACATCTCACCCCACACTGCCACGCCCAGAACAATAGGCAGCAGCTCCTTGACAGTATGTGGATGTCAGACCAGCTTTCTGGAAACTGGAGCTGAAACCAGTGGCCCTGTGAGGTGTAGGCACCACAACCCCAGGAGCCCGACGCATCAGAGGTCATCTCTACACTCGGCGTACTCAATGGAATACTGGATATTGGGAAACTGCCATTCCAAACCGGTAAGAAGCAAGCCCACCACTTCAGATCTGAACGGAAGCCTGCATTCAAACGAACTCTGTGGTGCATCATCCGAACAGACTGTAACAGCTCGATCATTCTCCTCAAGAAAGATCGGCCAGGCTTGACCACACAACAGGCATGTTGCAACTGACCAATCAAAGACAACAGCTCCCTCTTACAAACTTCAGAGTACTCCATCTCTGGATCTCTCTCTGAAGTCTCTCCAGTTTGACTGCTGGCAGCCTCAGTGTCATAGCCACAGTGTCGATCTCAATGCCCAAGAAGACCAACTTGGTGGTCGGGCCCTCAGTCTTATTCGGGGCCACAGGCACCCCTAACACCCTGCAACGATCCAGCGCCCGCTGCAGAGACAATTCGCACTGTGGCGAATCTGGCTTGCCAAAAAGCAAGAAATCATCCAGGTAGTGCAAACCATCAATTCCGTCATGGTGGACTAGGATCCACAACAAGGCATCTGCCACAGCATTGTGAGGCTTGGGAGCAGACCTCAAACCGAAGGACAAAACTTTGTCAACGTAGACTTTGCCCTCCCACTTCATGCCCAACAACCACCTGTCGTCCGGATGAACAGGCACCGTCCTGAAGGAGCCTTCCACATCAAACTTGGCCAGCAGGCAACCACGGCCAGCCGCCACCACTCTCTTGCAAGCTACATCAACTGATGTATAGCTCACAGAACATACTTCACGCCCAATGCTGTCGTTCACACTGGAACCCTTAGGGGAGGACAAATCTACCACAACCCCTCCAACGACCTGGCTGGTGATTCTTAGGCACCAATCTGTTGATCTGCACCAAAGGCAGACACTCATCCTCAATTGGGCCAAACACTCTGCCTGCTCTCAGTTCCTTTTCCAAGAACTCACTCACCACCTCAGGGTGGTCACAAGCAGTCGGCATGTTCGAAGCCACTCCCTTGCAAACAGCCCTTCCATACCAGAACCCAACCCGGAAATCGGCACGAAGACCGTCCGTCAGGAACCCAAAATAGGCTCTGTCAGGGTGATCCTGTAGGTTGCTCGTCCACACATCAGCATACATAGGAGTCTGGATAGAACTCCACTCTCTTGGAAACAGGTGGGAATGAGTGTCGTCCAACGGCTTTCGCCTAACCAAAATGAGCAGGTCGGCCACATGCAAGTACACTTCCACATACACTCCTACTCACACAAACACATACACAACAGTGTACCCGATACCAAGTTTTCACTCAACCCGAGAAAATTCAATCAAATAATAGCAACCACCATGACAACAGTCCATACATTGAGAACAATAATATTCAAATGAGTGAAACAGGCAAAAGTCATGAGCACACCACAGTCTCAAACGGCCCCTGGTCGTGCACTGCTGGCCGGCACAGGAGAACTCTCTATCGGAGGAAGGCATGCAGGCTTGCGGTGATCACCGCCACACTTGGAGCATACGTGAGAGAAGCGACAAGGAGACGCCACACAAGGCTTCCCGTCGTTCCACGTGAAGCATGGCGCCACCTTGCGCCTCTTCACTGGTGGTGCGCACCTGCCCTCTGCCTGAACAGGGGGGCCTCCACGGTGGCCACCGCCAGCAACACCAGTATCAAAAATAGACTGGGTGTAGAGTGCCTGGTCGAGTTTCCCAAACTCCACTGACTCAAGAGCAGGAATTTGCTGCTGGAACCGACTATTGTACACCCTTCACCAATCACCTTTCTCGGCACCCGCCAACAGGGTAGCCAGGTAGGCCAACAGATCCCGAGCCTTGCCGGGATGAGCGCTCACTACAATTCCGGCGTACAGGCAGAATGACCTAGCCCAGGTCAACGGGTCCGCTACCGGCTTTAGCTTGCTCAGAGGTGGGCTTCCCCTCTTCGTCTTCTGTCGAGCGACGGAGCTCCAGCTCCAAGTTGTCCTCTGTCAACTCCACCATGTCAACATAGTCGCCCCTTAGCACACGTCGCACAATGCGTGCCGGAACAACCGGCAACGTGGGGCCCAACTGGAATTTCTGGACAGTTGCGTCACCCTTCTTGGTGTTGGCAGACTCTGGACCTGCTCCGACACGCTTAAATTTCTCCACAGGAGTCACTGACGGAGACACATGGTCATCAAATGCAGGAAGGCCAAGATCACTCGGTCTGCCTCAACTGTGCCTAGACCTACACGGACACCAACACAGTTTCGGTGACACATGTAATCAGAGCACCTCAAATAACAAAGCACACTGTGTCCCCAAACCACACACACCCTGGGTCATTTAACAGGGAGTGCAGTAACTAGTGAGAAACACACACAGCCAAGGTCACACCTCTGGCGGCAACACTGACAACACCACGCAAAAAAAAAATGCAAAAAAAAATGGCGCAAGACCCTGGGTCACCCCACAGGGAGCATGGCACTGGATGGACACACCATGCCTGGGACACACCACAGGGCATCTCTCACACTACTGCATACTCAGCATACTGCATACACGCCAGGCACTGGCACCACAATCTGGGTCTCGCCACAGGGAACACACCACACACACACACAGCAACATGCAGCTATCCCACTGCAATGCAGCTACCCCAACCAGGGATCACACCACCTGGCTACTAGCCCACTTAAGTGTGGCACCTGCACTAGCCAGAGGCCCACCCCAACCCGCTAAGGTAACCCCAGTAAGTTAGGCTCACCAGAAGCAGGTGCTGGAGTACTTCCAGCTGCGCTGTCCTCCGAAGAACCTTCTCCGGAACCCACTGAAGAACCCTCTCTGGAGCCCCCGCTAGGCACGAGTCGCCTGACTGTCTCTTCCACCACCTTCTGTATACACACAACCATCTCAGGAGTTGGTCCAGCAGTAGCCCCACCAGTAGAGGTACCCTCCTCGGACATATTCTCCTGATATATACTAAATTTGACTAAGTTAAGAGCTCTGAAACCCGGTCTAGAGTTGAGTTTCTCAATTGACTGAATGACATGTTGACCTCATGCTCTCGCTACTCACCCGCCCTACCCACATGCGCGTGCCATGCAACCTTCACCCGATGCCGGAACTTCCGCCTTGGATTAACCCCACCTAGCCTACGGCTAAATGGCCAAGAGCTACCAGACCCATTCCTACACAGTAGGGGAAACCCAAGATAACTTCTTCAATCCAACAGCAGAAAAGATCTCCACCATTGACAGTTCTCCTACCTCATAGACAGTTTCTCCTACATATCTCATAGCCAACAGTATGGAAATGTTCCCCTACCTACCATAGCCTACAGCAGAGAAGACCAACCACAAGTTCCCCTAACTACCATAGCCTACAGCAAGTACGATCCATGACATTAGAACTAGCTAATAGCAGAGGAAGCTACAGGAAACTAGATGATAGCTAGACTTAAACTTAAGTTATATCTGGAGTTGAATTGAATGATATATTTTGAGATTATTGTATTATTAAAATTGTCAGATAATACACTATAGTATTAATGATTGGGTACAAGTTATGTTTGTGCTACTATTGTGTATCAAGATGAAATGTATTTTAATGCTCTTTCTAAAGAATTTGCACATGAATTAAGGCTGAGGCCCTTTCTCAGTAATCTCAACAGACCCTCCCATGTTGGTGGGTAATCAGATGAACCACAACTGATCCACTCTTGGAGAACATCTCGGCAACACTGCCTGACATCTCCGAGACGATAAGCCAAAATACCATCCAATCGAGATGCACTAAGATCAAACAACAGTCCGACATCTTGCCACTTGGAACTCATTTCATCCCTCAGTCTCAGAGTTTCAGTCTGGCCATTTTCGTCAGTCCATGTCAACAAGATAAAATTTTTCAATATAAAAGGAGGACCTGAAACAAATATTTATCAAGTAATAATGTAACCAAACATTTCGTATCACGTCTATTTTTCAATACTATTACTTGATATCTGAGTAGTGGTAGTACCTTTTATAGAGGATTTGATACTGCTAGTAGTGAACTTCTGCTCTGTAGGTATCTCATCACTTGTATTGGAGCTGGACCCTCCAGAAGATTGGTCACCTACATTAAAATAATATATATATATATATATATACACTTTCAGTTTAAGAACATAATATCTTGTGAACGATAGTGTAGCTACAGTGTAAATGATTAAGAAAAAAGCTGGCCTACTATTAGCGAGTGATAGTGTAACCTGTGCCTTTGGAATTAAGAAAAAGCACTTGGACTTGCCTCATGCAATTACTACTGCATTAGCTACTTATGCTATCCTCAAACTGCACGCACATCTGTGCTATTTTTCTTGTTTATCAATCTTGATAATTTGTAGTGTTCATTACATGATTGTTCCAGCTACTGAGTGAGATTATTAGTTGAATGTACTTTCACTTCTGTATGCGTTGTGATGATATTTATCATTCTGATTCATGTAATACAGATTGTTAAAACTTTTCAATTCACCAAAATGTTTCAAATAACTTACGTGATGTTAAAGAAACATCAGAATTGGGCAGCAAGGGCATTAAAGAGGTGGAACTTTCTGTAACATAAAAATATATAACCAATGACATTTTAATAAGCACATCACAAATTACCTTCTTTGAACCAAAATATTCCACATTCTGGAAGTTCTATTCTACTTTTACGAGCACTGCAGCGCATATACCACAATTGTTCGGTCGACTGAACTTCATGAAATTTCAAACACTTTTTCTGAGCACATTTGAGACTAAAAATAGGTATTATTTTGGTGAATTCATAATTTAGCTTTTTGAGTGATAGTTGTAGACAGTTATTCAGAATTAACCTAATGCAACAGCACACTCCATTGGGTGTGGTTGCCCTGGGAATACACACCAATGTAGAACTAGTTGCAGGAGGATAATTCTCTAGGACGACACTGACTTCAAGATGAGAGAGATGACTTCTGACGTAAATTTGGTCCTCATCTTCTGAAGAATTCACCCGCAAAGACACTTGATCTTGGTAAATTTGGTCTTCTAACAAGTCAAAAGTTAGATTCTGATGTCCTTCAGGATTCAATAAGTAAGAAATGAGCATACCAAACAGACCTTTAGGACAGTGACCAAGTTTGAAAGTGATAGCAAGAGGATCAATAACAGTGTTGATTGTATTTGATGGAGACTGTTCAACATGATTCAGAACTGAAGGGATGAAATATTTGAGCTCTCCACCATTGTCTGTGAAAGGAACAGCTACACGAAGGTGAAGAAGAAACTTGAGAAACTGTCGCGAAGTCATTTGGTCATCATCTTGAATGAGGCCTTCAAACGCTGAGAATTCTAAAATACCTCTCTGGCAAAAACTATCTCGTTGACTCATAGGTAGAGGTATTCTGCACAAAAAAGTATTTACTATCAGTTGAGTGACTTTGTTAAAGAGAACTTGGGGCTCTCTAATAACTACATCCGAGATACCTTCAACATTGTAATACTGAATAATTCCTACTCTGAAGTGTAAAAAATCTAAAAGAGACCTTATCTCTTTTTCGTCAATATAAAATTTTGCTGCTATTGTTTTGCAGTGACTGATAGAGATAACAGGTTCGTTTATGTTCTGAAGTTCTAGGCAAAACAAAAGGTAGCTCACTGGATACTCGACTTCAAATTCACTTTTGCTTCTAATGTATTGGTTGATATCACAGCGAAGACGGTGAAATTGCTGGTCTTCTTCACTGGTATTGTCTACCTCATACATCACTTTCTTCAAGAGACTATCAGCTGGGCAAATTAAGTGAGAAAACTTCATCTGCTGAATCATGTCATGCAAAATTATGTTTATGTTGTCAAGAATATTACCAGCTTCAGAACCAAGCTTATCGACGTGTGTACCTACTACAAAGACCATAGGCTTGTGACACATAGAGGTACCATCTACCTTGAAAACACTGTCTTTAGTGGTCTGTGTGGCAGAAACACTGGTAAGGAATTGAACGAGAGCATCCATTGTAGAAATAGAGGATTGATACTGGTTGATAATTTCTCCATTGGCTGATCTGTACTGAATGATGTTCTTTGTATGAATGTCAATGTCAGTTCTCATAACAAAGATAAAAATAGAAGGACCAAAAATCAGAAGAGAAAGGCTCTCTTGAAATTCCACCTGTCCACCTGTATCTCTGATGTAAAGAGAATTTTTAGTTTGCAAATCTACAATATTTTTTATCTTGAGTCTTTCAAGCACTTCTTTCACGTGGTGCTTGATGTCAGACACCGGCTGGTCTAACTTGCATATACTTGCTCTGTGATGTTGAAAATAAAGTCGTGGACTACCATTGCTGCTCTGTGGAATGAACACCTTGCAACTGTCTAACTGAGAAACCACAGACTCATCAAAGTCAGTGACTTTCCATGTGTTGTCTTCACAAGTATAAGCTGAAGTATGTGTGGAGGAGGGGCCTATTTGAACTGTGACTATTTTCTCACACATGCTAGTAGAGGAATAGTACACACGAAGTGGCTTGTTCAGTAGACGATCCAACAATGATGTCTTTCCAGATCCAGGGAGTCCTTGCAGTAGAATATTGGCTATCTTTCTTCTGATGCTTTGTTTATTATATATTGCTGATGTCACCTCATCAGTAAACTCGTGCTTCCCAGGAATCACTTTTCCTAACAATCAAACAGGAAATAAATACATTTTCGTGACAATTGAAGCATGATTTTCTTTTAGAGAGACTACTAGGAATTATACATTGAGTTTTAGGACCTAACTTCATCAAACCACCACAACATAATGTGATAACTAAAGCATAGTTTATTATTAGAGAGACTATTAGGAATTACACATTGAGTCCATGGATACAGATTAAAAAATTGGCATTCAGCTCCATGGTGCATCACAATGTAAATACTCATCTCCAGATGCTAAAAATGAATCATTTACTATTGTCACCTAATCCAATTCATAATTTATATATGCTCATACCTTCTGGATTATTTCTGTGAATGTCATCTTTGTCTCTTTTTGAAGATGTAGATGCTGGAGTAGGTGAAGGATGGGCTGGTAAAGGAGAAATTTGTTGTGAAGAAATAAACTCAGGTTCTTTTGTTAAGTTACTAGTTTTAGTTTGCTCCTCATTTCTATCTACAGCTACTTTGATTTCCTTTGCATGTTGAACACCCTTAGTAATTTCTTGAGTTAGAAATGTCTCATTAGATCTGTAAGAACTACTTCTCAACTTATCTCCAGTGATAAAATCAGCAAATCTCCACCATTTATTAGATGATTCTTTTGCTATGAAAACAATTGTAATGACTTTACAATAATACTTAAAAATATTTATATTAACGCCAATGTGTAGTGAATAAACTATCTAATAATACAGACTTCATGCTACACCATTAAACTAAGTAATACCAGAACATAGTAGATAGACTATAGTGACTATAGTATGTCCAAGTTAAGTTGGCACGACCACAAGTGCGGTAAATGAAAATATTTTGTGGTTATATTTATGCAAACCTCTGCTAATCTGAGCATCTTCTGCAACTTACCTATGTTGTAGCTGTGTCCACCAAGAGTCTTGCCAAACAAAGGTTGTTCATGCAGTAAAATTTATAGTTTAGCTAATTGCACTTCATATGCATAAGAATACAACAGATGAGCTGAATCTTAATCTTTACACTGTAAAACTTTACTGGACAAGTTTTCCTTTTTTTTTTTTTTTTTTTTTTTTTTTGCTCATCAATTGTTAGGTTTCAATCAGCTTTATAGAACATCTTTCGACATTTTTCCCTTTTAATTTTTTTTTTGTTCACCAAGGCTTTCAATCATTTTTACACTTTCGTATAATTGCAACTATTAAATTATAAGTAAAGTGAATATGGTTTTAATGGCTATACATGTTCACATTTGTTTCTTACAGCCCTGCCATGGCATTTGTATAGCTACTTCATCCATAATTCCTCTTGCAGAGAAACTCTTAGTGTAACAAGCTGAATTAAGGTTGGGCGATATTGGGGTATATTGTATCACGATATTTTGGCAGGACAATATTGTGATATGACTATATATTGAATATTTTTATATTATTAATTATTTAGGGAAAAAAATTAACAGCAAGAATTTTTAATGATACCATCTAATGACAAGCCAAACTGTGAATGATGAGAAAAAAATTATAAAAAAAAGATCATTGAAAATTTGAATGATGAGGGGAAAAAAAAAAAAAATTACTGAAACTTTGAAGGATGGGAAAAAGAAAATATTGAAACTTTGAAGGATGGGAAAAGAAATTATTGAAACTTTGAATTATGAGAAAAAATGGAGAATTATGGGTCCAATTACAAGTTTTTCGAAAGAAAGGTTAGCATCTCAACCTTGTCTGGCTTCAAATTCGTTCATACCTCTGTACTCTATCCACTGACTCTGCAAGTGACAGTTGATCAGCAGGCCTCTTCCTTGAAGTTGACGCTCCTAGTGTTGCTAGCGATTATTTCATCATAGCCTCCTTTAAATGCAAAAATGTGCAAGCAAGTTACTAGTGTTCCCATTCTTGGTTGCCACTCTTCGATAACAAGTGCGACAAATTGCAGTCTCCTTCTGAAACTCTCCATCCTTTTTGTGTCCAAGCCAAAATAGTTCCACATTTGACTCTTGCTTCCAGGCTTCTTGTGTAGCTCCGGTACTCTCGTCGCAGGGTCTGCCATACTTACTTCTTGCAAGAGAATAAAAATACAGCTGCTCGACTATTGCGTGCGCGTCACTTCCCGCGCATTATGCGCGCGCAGGTAAGTTTCAGCGGTTTTTCTAGATTTTCAATATTTCATTAACTCTACATGTACGTGTGCCATAAAGCAACTGTTAGTCACAGTTTGGAGGCAGTGCCAGATGGGTATGCTTAGTGCTTGGGAGGGAGCGCACTCCCATTGTGCTGGTGCCTACAGCACCTTTGTTGCTGCTTAGCAGGAGGGTGCTCCTGATTGTGCAGGTAACAGTTTCTGTAGCACCCTCCTACTTGTGCTTGTGCCTGCGGCATTTCTGCTGCTCTGGAGGTTGTACCCTCCCCATTGCACTATTTGCTGATACTCCCTGCTGTCTGGCTTCAGCGGAAGCCTTAACTTATTATTTCACTACATACTGTCCATTAGCTGCATTTAAGCCCTATGTGCACTATTGCTCCAGATGAGTTGACCTCATCACATTTATGCCTGGCCTATTGCACTTGTTGAGTATTAGTGCTTGGGGGGAAAGGGGGGAACCCCCCAACTACTGTCCCTATCCTTAATCTATTTAGGAGGCCTACCTAACTCCGATTTTATGACCTACCTCACTTCCTTTTAATTTTCAATTATTAGCATAGATTACTACCATTATTATCCTCCCCCCTTTCCCCCAAGTTGTATGAATACTATTCTTATGCATACATATATATATAATTATGTATACACCCACACACACCACTTTTATTTTTTTTATTTTTTTTTTTACACATATTGAGAAGAGTGAAGGTGATAACCAAATACATGGCATATTACTGGCCTAGTTTGCTATAACCGACGAAAATGCTGCTAGTTGATGTCTTGGGGTTCGAATGTATCGCTTAACCGATTACGCGCGAATTAAAATTACGATTGAGCCTTACCTAATGCGGTCGCGGGTCACGAGAGAATCGAATGATTAATGGCTTGGGGGGGGGGGGGGGGGGGGGGGGGGGCACCATGATCTTAAAAAAGAACACTAACGGTTGAAGTGCGCCCCTGGGTCTGTATTGCCGATAGATAGAGTACGCCCTAGGCTATCTAAACGCAAAAATGCCGATGCCAAGAAGCTAAATGATCGAAGTAGTGTTATCGCAAAAAAACTACGGCACACGCTGTAGGCAAAAACAACTTTGTGGCAACCATCAGCGGCTCTTGGCTAGCGTTCCAGTAACCTTGGAAGCCTGTCTTTATTGGTAACGTAGTCTACTACTTGATCAGGAAGGTAAGTTAGATTTATTGTGGCTTACTACCGTTGTAAAGCTAGCTTATTTTTGTTTACATTTGAAAATGTATGTTAGGGTGTGGTTTACTGGGTATATAATTTTGATGCACATAGCCTACTAATAAGATATAGAAAGATGGAATACATATACATTGTAAAGTTTAAAGCATACAAAACAAATTAAGTGTTATAGTCTAGAATGCCATTTCAGAAAACAGTCTTTGGCAGTGCCCTGATGGCATAACCATAGGTCACACTCTTGGCACACCCATACAGTGTCTGTTCTTCTGTCTTTCTCTCTGCAGAGTGAGCATCGTCCACGTTTTCTCTGTGGATTCCGATATGGGAAATGTGCCATGGGTAATTTTTTCTGCCTACCATTTACCGAAGTGAATTTGGAACAGTAATTTCCAATTAGTTCTCTGGCAAGCTGAACCCTGAAGTCTTTGATGTTCACTTTTGAATTTGGATGTCCAAGTTTGTGAATGATGAAGGCATTTGTGATGGAGACGTCAAACAAAAAATTGTAAATGTATTTATAAACCTTCCTGCATTTCATCTTGACCTGGTAATAGCCTCTCAGTTGATCTCCACGATCTACACCTCCCGTTTTCTCATTGTATATCTTTATTGCTTCAGGACAAGTCACTGGCTCTCTGGTACCATTCTTCTTTCTTCTCATTACTGTATTCGACTTCTTTGGATTACAGCAGGTAAACATTGCCATGACAACTTTTGTGTCCTTCCAAGCAGTGGCACTAACATTGTCTGATTGTACAGTTACAGACTCTCCCCTAATGATATATTATAAATAAATTTATTATCACAACAAATTTATTTGCTTATTTATTATTATTATTATTATTATTATTATTATTATTATTATTATTATTATTTATTTTATTCACTACGAACCTGTTGTGTAATTTTGCATTTTTTAGATGTTGGGGAAAATGCTTGCGATCCTTTCTGGCTGTTCCACACCCATACAAACCCACAGCCTCAAGATCACAAAGAAGCTGCTTGGAATTTAAAAAGTTGTCAAAAAAGACATGATGCCATATGTATTGGAAATCAGAAGTGAGTTCCTTCACCACTCTACTGCTGAGATTATGCTCTGTTGAATTTCCTTTTTTTCCGGTGTAAATCTGTAGTCTTGAAAAATAGCCATTTGTGCTGTCTGCTAGAACCTATACCTTGATTCCTCTCTTCGTAGGTTTTTTGGGCATATACTGTTTGATAGATGATCGACCTTGGAACTTTATCATAGCCTCATCCACGGCCAAGTCCTGTCCTGGATTATAGATGGCTGAAAATCTCGACTGGAGATATTCAAGGACAGGACGAATCTTTCCAAGACGGTCATATTCCTGTGTGGTTCTTGGTGCGAGAGTGGAATTATCTACGAAGTGAAGATAGCGACTGATTTCGGTAAATCTATCTCGGCTGATGCGGTCAGCAACTGGTGCATAATGGTATGTTGAATCCTTTTTCCAGTAGTCGTGTAAAGAAGGAAGGGAATTTATACCCATAAGAATATTGAACCCAAAGTAGGCTTCCAGGTCTTGAGGTGTAATTGGATTCCATTTTTCCAATTTTTCAGGATTCATCACCTCCATTGCATAAAGATTTGATTGTTCTACAATCATCACGATTAAATCGGTAGTAAAAAACAATCTAAAACTCTCGCTAGGACTGTCAGGCACAGGAACACCAACACCCACTGTAGACTGTCCCAAGAATGGATGAAAAATGGGTGTGAGGAGTGTGGTAGACCAGGGTTTAGTTACATCAGATGTGGTACCGGGCTGGTTGGTTGCTATGGGAGATGAAGTGGAAGATAATATTGGGGAAGCTTGGACAATAGAAGGGTTGAGATTGAGTGCTGGAGAGTCTATTTCTGTCTCGTGTATAACAATATTTTATGATAAAATATTTATTATTACATTGCTATAATGTACCTGTTTGAATATCCTGTAGGTCCTCATAATTTTTAGAGACGTCAGCATTATCTTCATCAGAGCCTCCAACCATTTCCTCATCACCAGAACTGCCATCTGTACCTACACAGTAGTCATCACTATCCATAGCATCAAAGTCAGCATCACTGTCGTGGAACTCCTCATCACTGCCGTCCTGACATGGCTCATGAATATCATCAAAGATATCTTCGTCATTCTGATCCAGAAGATCCAGTACATCACTCACAGATAGCTTTTTACGTGCCATATTATGAGCAGTTATAGCTAGAGTAAATTTTTTTTTTTTAATTTGTGCTTTTTTATTCTATGATATTGCTATTAAAAAAAATGTATTGTTCTTTTTTTAACATTGCTCAAATAAAGTCTTGATATTCAAACTAAATTTACTCAACTATTTCTTATGGTAGCCTACACATTTTATAAGTTTAAAATAAACTTACAACACTCTAGAATTGTCCCCGTGCTAGAGCAGAGGCTTCCTCACTCGGTGATGCAGCTACTAGTCGGTGAATGTTAGGCGCTTTTTTTGACGCGTTTTCGCGTCCTTCGCGGTTAACGATTTTTCTTAATTGACGCGTTTTCGCGTCCTTCGGCATTAATCGGTTAAATGCGTCACTTTTCCATCTGCCCAAGGCTTGTATAGTCTAATCTTCCACTCCTTTGGCTGCCGCCGTGCTCGCTGCTCCAATTCAAAACGAATGTCCTGTAAAAAAGGACGAGTCCACTCCTGCGGCCCTTAGAGTAGATTTCAGCCATGCAACTAATGCTGCCCTGGACAAAGGGTTCCCTCCATCTTGTACAAATAAAGCTGTTGTTGACCCAACCTTTCTCACTCCAAGATACGCAAGAACTGCCACTACTGGGCAAAGATCCTGATTTGTACGCCCCAGGAACAGCTTAATACCAGATTTGTCCTGATCCGTTTTGGACTGTTTTAGAAACACACTTATCATGGTTGGAATCTCATAACTATCCACCGCTATGTCGCTTATCTCTAGGTGCTTCCCTGGATCAAATGGGTCATTGACAGTAAACTCGCCGCACCGTAAAAATGCAAAGTACCCTAGGCAACAAGCAGCCCACATCATGATGTTTGTGTAGTCTGTGGGTGCTTTCTGGACTACCTCCCAAATATCTCGCAAGACTATCGGTGTAATAGGCAGTCGTCGATCTTGCCCTGAAGGTTTCAGCCTCTTCACACCTTTAAACACTAGATCCAGTTGCGGCACCGCCAAGAAGGGATCTGCATAACCCTTGCTGAGATGCAAGTGCCTCACAGCCGACATATATGCCCGAACTGTTGAATAACCTACTGATCCAGAAAGGTGAGCTGTGAACAGCACCAGTGTCTTCTCTGTCGCTGGTAGTGGGTACTTTCCAATAGCCTCACAGAACTTCATGTACTGGGTTTGAGCAGACGAGTAAGCTCTTTGGGAGCTTGGTGCCAGGCTGTTCCTAATGAGGTTCTCAGCAAGGATCTCCAGGTGGCTGAGCACCAGTCCTGACCTTGGGTAAACAGTAGCTCCCAGGTACTGTGTGGGAGTGGGGTTGGCATCCTTGTCCTGAATCTGATTAAGATTGACGCTGCACTGACTTGTGTTCCCACATCCCATAGTTAAAAAATCATCCAGGTAGTGGATTAGAGTCGACACCCCTCTATTGAACAAGATCCATTCTAGTGCATCTGCCAATGCCGAGAAAAATTTTGGCGCCGAGCGCAAGCCAAAGGGTAAAACGGTATCAATATATAATTTCTGTTTCCACCTCATTCCGAGTAGCTGTCGGTCAGCTGGATGAAGGGGCACATTCCTGTAGGCATGTTCAATATAGGCATGTTCAATATCGACCTTTGCTAGCAGTGACCCTCTGCCTAGCCCCACAATCTTCTCAATGGCTGTATCCACTGACGCAAAGGCAATCGAACATAACTCTGAGTCTATGCCGTCATTAACACTTGCTCCATCGGGGCTTGAGAGATCAAGAACCAGTCGCCACTTTCCGGGCTGGTTGGACTTTGGTATTACCCCAAATCTAGAAATCTGCACTGTTTCCGTGTATTCCTTAGGAATCTCTACAATACGCCCAGCCTTTACCTCTGTCGCTAAATACTCTGTTACAGGTTCTGGATGATGCATTGTCGATGCCATGTTACCAACGGCGGATTTGCGTGTACATCTTCCACGCTGGAAGCCAATCTTGAACCCATTCCTGATTCCATCTAGAATATATTTGCAGAAGTCTCTATCTCTGTGTCCCTCCAGCTCTTGCTCCCAACTCTCAGCAACTAATGGTGTGATAATTCTCTGACAAAACTCAGGGAGAATGCTTCTATCCACCGGTTCACAAGTACTTAGTGCCAACAGATCTGTTGTGTATCGGTATCTTCCATCACTCAACATGTTATGTGCTTGGATGTGTACTTATCGCTACTATATAATTGCTAATACAATCTTCTATCAATTGATATTGTGAGTCATTCTCTGTCCGGTTAGGGACGAAAAGGAGGGGGCTCTCCAGACCTCTCGCCTTTCTTCTCCATTGATTCTTTCCTGGTCCCTGATTGCTTTGGGCAACGCTTAGCCTGGTGATCCCCAGAACAATGAGCGCAGACGTGCCTGAAGTTACAGCGATCTGCACTGCAGCCCACCGAGCCCCAGTTCCAGCGCTTACATACTGGTGCGTCTGGGTAAGGCCGGAACCTACTGTCACTCCTCCTGTTATGGTGAGATGATCCACTCGCACCCTTCTTTTGTTCCTTGCTGCCACATGACCAGCAGGGGATTCGGGATGCCGCTATGCCGAAGTGTTGGGTCCATAGTGGTGGGCTAATCTGTCCCCAACAAGTAAACAAAGTAGGTTCTGCCGCAGCTTGTCTCCTAAACAAACTATCATATCCCAGCCATGCCTCTTCCACATAGTCACTGCTAGCCTTTACTATCAGTGATGAATATGCGAGCAGGTCCTTCACTCTTGACGAATCCTTCATAGACACCACTGCAATGTAGGTATTGAAACATCCTACCCATTCTTGAATCGATGTAATTCCCTTCTTCTCCTTCCTTCGCTCTCCATACACCAGGTCTTGTATTGTCGGCTCTGGAGCACCCAGTCGATGGTAGCAATGAGTCCAACTCAATGAATTCATTCCTCCAAATCTTTTCTGCCAATTTCCCTGGGATAGGCGGAGAGTTCATACTCACTACCACTACTTCTCCTGACTTTGGGGCCATTCTGTCTCCATGCCACAGAGCCGAAACTGGCGACTCTGGTGATAACGCTGATCTGACTGCCAAACTATTTGGCACTCCCATTGATGTAGTGGGCGTCGCTGTCCCTG
>WLWD01002801.1_pt1 | contig 37255 bp, 27 predicted proteins | sample 6712731 | NCBI WGS metagenome assembly WLWD01 (sample SAMN12718690, study PRJNA576275) | sponge metagenome | isolation source: marine sponge | host: Mycale hentscheli | place: New Zealand: South Island, Marlborough, Capsize Point | collected 2014-11-01 | reverse complement strand
CCCCCCCCCCCCCCCCCCCCACCCCACCCCCACCCCCACCCCCAACCACCCCAAATAAAAGTGATGAATATCTAAATAAAAAGAAAGAAAAAAAATTACGAAATTTACTCTATTTGTCCATCATGTGTCTTTTATTAATTAATAATACGTGGAAAGCTATCACCAATGGTATGAACATAAAGTACATGAACATGTGATGTGTGAATGAGGGAACATGTGGTTGCTAGGAGTTAGCAAACATTCTCTTCAAACTTGTTTTTATCCATCATGTTAAACAGTTGAATAGCATGAGTTCTCATTCATTTCCAAGTTCTCATTCATTTCCAAAATATCGTTGCTCTTAGACTCTAAGTAGATAACAAGACATAGGATAACATAATTATGAATAAATGGTTTGATCTACAAAAAATTACACTTTAATTCATCTGAAATTATATACATGTATATATAGTAACAATTGATTACAAAAATTTTAGATTCTAGTGTCATACCTTTCTTTATATTGCTTCTCACTGACAATCCACATGTTGCGATAACGAGTATCAAAATAATGCACATGATGATTCCTATACCACATCCTGAGCCAATTATTATGTATAAAGTTGGAGAATTTGTCTCGTTAATAGAGTCATTACTTGGTATCTTTATCATCATTTCAGAATTTGCGTTCAAGTTAATTGAACAAATGTCATCTGCAGGAAATATTTTGTGTGGAATCAAAGTATAAAAGTATTTTAAAATACAGAGTATTCAAATAGTTAAAACTTTCAAGTATGTCTGTATGTCTGTCTGTCTGTCTGTCAGTCAGTCTGTCTCTCTGTCGGCCTGTCTGTCAGCCTGTCTGTCATTCTGTCTGTCTGTCTGTCTGTCTGTCTGTCTGTCTGTCTCTGTTTGTCTGTCGGTCTGTCTGTCTGCCTGTCTGTCTGTTTGTCAATCTATATCTTTGTCTGTCTGTCAGTCAGTCAGTCTGTCTGTCAGCCTGTCTGTCTTTCTGTCTGTCTGTCTGTCTGTCTGTCTGTCTGTCTGTCTGTTGGTATGTCTGTCTGTTGGTCTGCCGGTCTGTCTGTCTGTCTGTTTGTCTGCCTGTCTGTCTGTCTGTCTGTTGTCTGTCTGTTTGTCAGTCTGTCCATCCGTCCGTCCGTCTATCGGTCTGTCTGTCTGTCTGTCTGTCTGTCTGTCTGTCTGATTGTCTGTCTGTCCGTCTGTCTGCCTATTATTAACTACTTTCATTAATGATTTTAGATATTACATGAGCAACTTAACCTTCTTTGAAGTTAGCTGTTCCATTTATTTTGAACACTATACAGTCAATCCTGGTATTCAAGTGGCAACTCATGTTTAGCTGAAATATTTTACCTTCATAATAATTTATGGGGTAATACAGAGATCCTACATTGAAAATAGAATAAAATATAATAGCAACCTTTCCTAAACTTCTTACCTGAATGTATATTTCAGTGTTTTCTGTAATTGTATTAAATCCACTGTGATTCAATACAGAAACAGTGTCTTGAATCGAATCTATAATTGACAAGCTGGTAATGTTACATCCCGTAGTTTCTGCTTGTTTTTCTATTCTGTTGGTGAATAAGTTCCTCTCGACAATGACTCCATCTTCATATATTCCTTGATATTCATTAAATACCTTCACTAGCCCATCACCACCAAAAGTAACAAACAAATTGGGTTCTACATCTTGTATTCCTAGAAAGAATTGGCCATTGCTGTTGGGACAATCTTATAAAAAAAAAAAGAAATGTTGAATATACTTATAAAGCTAATCCTTCATATATCATTGAACATTTGTCTATTATACTTACACTGATTCCTCAAATTTAAGTCCCTCGTACAATTCTGCAATCCAAGCGAGTAGCCAATTGGACATCTGTTTTCTTGGCAGGTACCATTGCTATACGTAAAGTACTCATCTCCATTTCTGTATCTGGTTACAGAAAGCAATAAATCCCCTTCAAAAATGTTGCTTTTGGCCACCATAAAACATAACAATGGTAAAGCTACTAATAATATGATAGTCTCCAAGTTGGCCATGAATGCTTCAATAGCTATATAGGTTATTTATCATGATATTCTGTTCCACAACCGAGGTGAAATAACATAAATCAATTGAATCAAAACAGTTAGCTACAAGCACACATAGCTATACCCAAATGAAAAATGTTTTTAGCATCAATCGTTTATAAATAGCTATTGCTTATAGATCTAGAATTGTAAATTAGCAAACACTTTTGGTTTCAAGATTGTGTAAGGTCAGCATTTCCTACAATACCTAGTCCAAAGTAAAAATACCTGGGAGCTTACTATAATGTAAGTATATATATATATATATATATATATATATATATAATATATATATTGTGTGTGTGTGTGTGTGTTGTGTGTGTGTGGTGTGTGTGTGTGTGTGTGTGTGTGTGGTGTGTGTGTGTGTGTGAGCCTTTTCTCATTAAACAGCAATGGTCCAGGTGGGACTTCAGGTGCCCACACCACTTGCTGTGAGGAAAGACCTTTCTCCTGCGAGTTCTTAGCCCGGCTCCAGGAGCTTTGCTTGCACGGCTCATAGTGCCTGCTTGGTGCACAGGCATCCTGGCTCTGCCAGGTGTGCATGACCGACTAGCAGCAGCTAGAGAATTTGCATTTGCATGTATATGTATGTATCTAGTATGCCAGATAGTATATAAACATTAGATAGTGACTATTATAATATAATACGTACATTGTATTTAGTGCAATCATGATTAAAATTTACAAAGGCACTACTATATTTAAACAACAGTAATTGTAAGTTAATAATTATAGTGAGTACAAATATCAAATTCCTAAAACTGAGAGCAATCAAGTTTACATAACAAGTAATTTTAATCGAATAGACATTGTTGAGCAATCTTGACATACTCTTGCGTTGCCTTCTCTCCTCCTTTAAGAATAATGTAGGTAAAAGTTGTTAAACAATAATTAACGATTAGCTATACTAAATAATGTGCTTTAAAACCCTACTGTTTTGTCAATAGCTGGGAAGAAAATCACAGCCCAGCTATTGACAAAACAGTAGGGTTTTAAAGTTGTAAATCCAGTCTAAAGTTGATTCAATCAAATTTATACAACAAATTATTGCAAACTATCTTACTGTCGACACATAAACAACCCTGTTTCATGGTAAAGGGTTGCATACACTTGCTGACATATTTCCCCCTGTCCGCTCTGACCGCGCCAGAATGTCCATAACACCAAGTGGCGTCTTCCAATCTATTAAGGCTAAGAGATAATGCTAAAAATGAATTACTTATTATTTATATACTATCAAACTAATGCAATTCTAGGGAAGAAATGGCGTCAGATAGATGTGCTTCCAAGAAGTGCTATACCAAAAGTTGCGCATTTATTGGAAGGTAACTCCATTACGGTTTACTGTGGCAGTTCCACTCAAGTAAATTGGACATTCATCAAGTTGTACGATCCTGATCCAGCATTCAACTATTCTCATGAGCCAGTTTCTAAACGCCACTCAAAAAAATGGAAAAAGATTAAGCTCAACAGATTACTAGCTAACGACTCCGGTCACTATTATTGTCACGGGTCGTACCAGGATGTCAATTTTGAAGCAATATTTTGTGTTCAAGTGTACAAAGAGGCACAGTACGGACAAGTGTTACCTAGCTGGGTTGAAGTTCCTGAATATGGTGTGGTCACACTTACCTGTAAAAGTGTGTTGCCGCCTAAATGGAGCAGTAAACATTACAAATATCAAAAGAAAATCGTTAAAGGTGACAAGATCACTTTGTCTGAGTTGAGGCCAAAACACAGTGGTCGCTACGGGTGCCAGGGAACACGGCCCAGAATAATTAGGTACTTCGACGAGTACGAGAGTTTTCATAGCTCAGCGGTAGTTATAGTTGATAGTGAAGTCCGCTTGGTCAATACTCAGGGAAAATTAAGTGAATTAAAACTTAAAGACATTGCTATCTTACGTGAAATACACAGTAAGCTTTTGCCCAGCCAATTTCATTTGTCACAAGCATTCAAAACTATGTGCAATGGACTTCATATAATCACTGGTTTCCACTTCCAAAGAATCATACAAGTTTAGTAAACAGTGTAGAAACTGTAGATTACTTTGTTTTGTATCGAACACATTTCATGTTTGCAGCATAATGGAATCATCATGACGATGTAAAAAGCGAATCAACACCTCAGGCTTATGAATGGGTTTATTTTTGGCTGCTGATGGATCTGTTGTTTTCATTGTTGTTGCTACTCCAATTGAGAAAAAAGCTATACTGGTTTCTTTCAATATGTAGTTTGGTAAACAGTCTGCGTTCCATATTATACTAGCTAGCTATTGCATAATAATCTCAGACCAAAAGAATATTTTATTGGGTATCAGTGTAGCTGTATATGTGTTGTCTATAATAAATAAGCTGAACAGGTCAAAACTCACCTGTATATATTTTCAACGCGAAACTTCGCTTCCGATTCTGCTTCCCAGCATAAAGCAAAATTACCTGAGAAGTAAGAAAATATTTGCTCACGTGATTATGACGTGCGACGTGCTGGGTGTCACCCACAAATGCTGTCAATGGATGTCATGATATTGGGGATTACTTCAAATTAGCAATTACCTTCCTTGTTAGACTTTCTGGATTGAAAATACAGTACATAGCTACAGTGATACTATTTGCATTTTCAGGTGATATAGAAAGGTATAAAATCTAAATTTCCCTCTACCTACCATTATTTTCTTTCGAATTAGAAGAAAAATCAACAATAATTTTAAACATTTATATCAATTTGAATTTTGTATTAAGTTATCAAAGTCTAAAATAATGAATCTGAGCATCAATATAAAATACCAAAATACTAAATGGAAATCAATATGCTATTTCAAATAGACATGAAGTCATCATTACTTCCTTCGTACTGCAAGTTTTCATTCTTCTCTGAAATTTCAAAAAATTTGAATTAATAATAAACTATTACAGTCCAGTGATGAATGTGATAACCAGAATATAAAATAGTTTTAACCGAGGAGAACATTAATTCTTGAAAATAATTGTTTAATTGTGGCATCTATGACACAAGCTAAATAGAATATTATCGTCGGTATTATGTTAGTATGTAATAATAATATTCTCCCTCCACCTTCCATTATTTTCTTTCAAAGTATAAGAACAATCAACATTAATTTTGAACATTTCATATTAAAGTGTATTAAGTTATTATAAAGTCAAAAATATTGAATCTAAGCAAAATCAATATTATAAGCTAAGCACATGCCCAAAAAAAATTACAAGCATAACACTGTAATCTTAATTAATCTTACTTGAAGTGTGAGATGAAGCAATGCTTGCATCTTCATGCACTGCCATTCTCAAGTCTATTCGCTTACTGGTCTTCATAATTCTGATCATTTTTGCTATGGCAACTATGAGCCCAATCCATAGAACAATGAAGAACATGGCTATTCCACTAATCACAAACCAAATCCAGTAGTTTTCTATGAAGGGTTTTGGTAGAGGCTGTTGAGATGATGTCGATGTGCAAAGGTCTTCAGCTTCTTCATTAACCCAGAGGCTCAACAAGGTTATGTTATTTTTTACTGCACCCCTGAATTTTTCTAAAAGTTTGTGTGATATAAACTAATTAAGTTTTAAAGTTCAAATTAATTTAAGATCTTCGAGATTATACAACCATCTTTATTTCCACAAAAAGAAACATTGGGAAATGTAAGTTTTGATACTATTTCAATAGTGGGATAACCATGCCATTATTATATTAATTATTTAAATTAATTACAGGTACAATGACAAGGACAAATTTACATTGCAGGGACATACCTTCGTATATATTGGTAGTTCCATTGACTTTGAAAAAGAAGCATTGATTGTGGCTCATATTTGAACACTGTATGTTTACATTAATAACTTCTCCATGGAATGATGTCACAGGATAATATAGATCTGTTCTATTAACCTGTAAGGGTATAAAATAATGATTGGTAAGTAGTATATGTATAGTGATTGTTGTGTTAACATTGAAAACCCTTTACCAGGTGAGCTTTAAATAAAAAACTTAATCAAAAGTTTTCACTACAACTTGAAAATGTCAATAACTATACTTTACTACTTTGAGAACGTGTTACTCAAACTGGCCATGATCCTGATAATAACCTATTTAAGTAATTATGGTAGTCATAAAAAAGATAGCTACACACACCCCAATAGCCCACAGAGTGAGCATTATATTATATGAATCAAATAGTAGCTATACCATTATCATGCCACTTCCAAACAGCCTGAAACCTGATGAATTTATTGGAAATACTTGATCATTGGTATCTCCACGAACAACACTGAGAGATAGAATGGAGCAATCATCTTCCATTATTGACAGCTGCCACACAGTGTCATTGCCGATGGTAACAATAGGAATTTTAGAAGAGAACACTCTGCAATCTGTCAAAAAATCCAAAAGTACTTCATTGTGTTAAATCAATATGTTCACAGGAAAGAAGAATAAGTATAATACCTCCCATATGACATCATCTACTCAGGACTCTTGTGAGTTCAATATTTGTCATTGTTCGGCAATCTCATTAGTAGGATGTACTGATTTATAACATGAGACATCACTAAGAAATGATGTTTTTCATGTGTCACAAACCCTAAACCTTAATTATCTTTATGTCTCTGTTCTCTTACTTTGTGAGCCGTGAATTTCAGTCAATCCAAACTTCTCTCTGCAGACAATCCTTGTACTATCAATAAATGCCGTTTGGCCAGCACTGCATGAAAGTAGCGGTGAACACTTATCAAGGGAGATAACGTCACCGTTTTCATTTCTGAGGATAGCAAGTGAAGAAAGGCTTTCATTTTTTCTTTGAGAAAAACCAACGCTAATGAGAAGCATACCAGTAATACAATACAGTACATTCATAGCTGCACCAAATGTGTTGAAAACAGCAACCGCAATAACTGATTCACCTGTAGCTACCTTTTTCTTATATGGTAGTATGTGTCTGTAAATTTACAACATTGATAAGAACCCACTTTTCCCAAACAAAATAATTTCTTTATCCACTATAATCAGTGATTATGCATGAATAACAGCAAATCAAGGAATATATTGAGTGTTACAAAAATACATGTTAATTAAAGGAACTACAAAAAATGATTTTATTGAGTATTCACACTGTTTAAAATAAAAATATTTCAAGTTCGGGATTGTATTTTACAATGAAATGCTCTGAGTGTAAATGTCTAAACGTCTCTCTTGTGGTTCACTATGATCCCTGTCAATTGCTTCGACATGCTGAGAAAGAATAGCAGCTGATTCATTATAGTATACCTTCTCAGCTTTGGACTGATCTTCACTTGAATCTTCTCTCTTTGCTTCACTTGAAATCTTAGGGACATCCTCATAGCTTGTAGTGTTTGTACTCTTGCTTTGTTGAGGAGGTGGAGGTAGCTGTTTCACTTTTGAAACAATCTTGACATTTTCTTTGACTGCTCTCTTGGGCTTGTCCAAAACAGAATAGCTATCTTTGTCAATTTTGGCGGGATTTTCAGAGACATCTTTGTCGGTTCCAGCAGGATTTTTAGAATCTTGACCATGACTAAGTTTGTTATATTCTGCATTTTTTTTCTTGGTTTCACGAGGATCAACCTTCTTTGGTTTCTTCTTAGTAGTCTTCTTAGAGCTACATATTACTGGAACAACTGTATCCACGTTGTCGTCATCTGCTGAAGCTACTTTCTCCAATTTAATCAGGTCATATTTGTTGTTCACAACAGTATCCAAAGTGCCTGCATCTTCAACTAGGTCAATGGAATCGAAGCTATCCTCCAAAGTAAAGTTAGCATTTCGAGTATTTGGTTCATTTACTATAAAAATGTATATAATTTATGTATGATAATGTCCGTAAGATTTAACACAGTGCTGTACAAAATTGTATACTTTCACTCCCAAGAAGTCAGATAATAATTACTATTAGAAAATATTGTAATGTAATGGTATTGTGGTAATTAGTCACACAGAAACACATAAATTTAAATTAAACCCCATATAATGTTACATTAATTAATATAAGCTGAATATAAAATCTGCTCTAGTTTATAAATGAAACCACACATCTTACTTGGAGTACATTCTTCTGAAATCTTGTTTTTACATCTGCGTAAATTGAAAAAATATTGACATGATAAAATATATTATATTGAACCATTAGGGGACACGTACTGTATCTGTGTTTAAAACTTTCTAAACAAATAGGGTTAGATTACCACCTCAATCTTATCTTTCTTGTTCATCATAACAGAATTATTCCCAATAATTTCAATTGCTATATACCGAAAGCAACTAAGAAGTTGAAGTAATGTCAACAATTGAGCACCTTGCTAAGTAACTTTTGGAAAGAAAACATCTCAGTGCGCAAATTAGTAAACCATTTTCTATTGGGTATAACACAACCTAATCAGAGAGTTATTATCAACCCTATAATAATCATAGTAATCCATTTCTAGAACCCTGTAAGTGTCTATCATTTCATACAAATGTTGCAGCAGAAATATGTCTTTCTATTAGTGAAAAGCATTTACCTTTTACTCCTCCTACTAATAACTCCCACTACGCAGCACAATAGAATAGATAGAATGATCACCACTACCAAAAGAAGCAGAATAAGAGAACCGCCCACCAAGTACGATAACTGGACATCGCCGAAAGATAAACAACCGCAATTGTTTCCATTTACGTTAGTAGGTAAGGTCTCAGTGCAGCGTCCTCCAGTCGTTACATTATTAGTAGTACTATTATCAACTACGGCATTATTGCACTGGTGGACTGAAGAATTTACAGGAGTTGTAGAAGCATTTGTGCACGATTCTGACCAGAAGCTGACATCGCTTGAGAAAAGGCAGGTCCATTCGAAAGCCGTCATGCTGAATTGTATGTTCCTGAGGAACTGTCGCAGGACAATAATTTTCCAGGGCAGGTAAAGGCCCTCCAACTCCAAACTAGAATGCCTGCGTTAACGTTGCGTGTTCCATTTTATTGGCGTTAGAATCGCGCAGCACCTCCGATCAGGACGATCCCACCTGATAATACATTCAACTGGAAGTGCATCACTAATATATATTTTAGAAAATGTATTTACCAGTATATGGTGCATACTTATGCAATGATTCTCTTCATATAATTATTTTGATATACCTGCTGGTTAAGGGGAGTAGACTTTTGTCCAAGTGGCTGCTCTTAACTTGCTGATTTCTTAACACTGGATAGTATGTAACTTTTATCATGTGAACCAAATGAAAACTTTTTTTTTTTTAATTTTCATGACAATGTTGAGTGTGGGGTTAATTATGGCTTTCAGAACTGACCATGTCACTACAAATAGTTTTTAGACGAAGAAAGAACATGTAAAGCTAATTGGTCAAAGTACAGCAACAAGTACAATTGCCAACTTAACTTCTGTTATGACTATCTTCAAATATATATTATACAATAAAACAAATGAGTACATACAGGTGGCGGAAGCAAATTTAATCAAATAATAATAATAATAATAATAACAATGATAATAATAATAATAATAATATCCATTATTATTCCTCCTTCAGCGGCTGTCAGTAGTGGTACAACGGGGAAATACGGCAGCAATTTTAGGCAGTACAGGCAACTAACTTATTCATCATATTTATTCCTTATTTAGTTATAACTTATTCATTTATTTTATTTTATTTATTTATAATTAATTCACTTTACTTATTTTATTATTAATTTATTTACTTAATTTTATTTAATTATTTTAAACATCGGAAGCTTTCATACTTAATTTTAAAATTATTATTATTATTATTATTATTATTATTATTGTTATTATTAATACTATTTCTATTATTATTATTACTATTATAGTATTATTATTATTATTTTAAATAATTAAATAAATAATAACATCATCATCATCAACAACAACAACAACAACAACAACAACAATAATAATAATAATAATAATAATAATAATAATAATAATAATAATAATAATAATAATAATAAATAATAATAATGAAATAGTCAAATCAACAAAATCTTGTCTATAGAAATGATTAGCTGACTGACTATGGTGCTGTTCTGATTGAGACTGGTGGAGCTTATGGGCAGATGCCATGCATGTACGGACACAGATTTCACTACATTCCCTTCAAGCACAGATTATATGCTATAAACTAGAGCTGCAACAGGATATCAAAAGTTAGACTTTTTACCTTATCAGCCACTGCAACCGAAAGACAGCAGAGTTGTGTCAACAGACTATTTTTTTCCTCTTCCTCATTGGTTACTACAGCTAACTGTCTAAACTGCTTGAGGTGGGAATGGGGGGGGGGGGTTGAGAGGGGTGGGAGGGGAGGGGGGGGGAAGAGTGGCGGGTGTACTCATTGACTTACTACCAGTTTCTGGCATCTGAGTTACCAACCATAAGGATATACTTTATATTTAAAATTATATTATCTGGATGTATTAGATAATCAGACTTTCCATTTTGCCACAGCCATTTCCAGCTCTACTACTATAAAAATACCAAGGATATTCTCATACTTGACCCTTCTATTACTATGAGCTCCATGTGTGTAGAAGGAAGAGAGATAAGGACAGAGAGGTAGTTCTTATAACATATGTGTGAGTTATATGACAAGGGGGAATATAGTATTACTTATTAATGCAAGTTGTACTGGGACTTATATATTATATAATAATAAAACCACAATTTCATCTTGCATTACTCTATTATAGTATCTTATAGGCACGCACTTTTAAATCAAATCGTGACAACTTTAAATTCAATAAGTGAGCCAGTTCAGCTACAAATACAAACAACAGTTTCCTCACACATGTAAAAAATTATTTAGTGTTTGCAAATAATGAATGGACAATAAAAATACAATTCCGCTTTTATCATAATTCTATAATTTTGTGTATATGTCTTTCATCTTCCAATTGATTGTCCCGATCTCTTGCTGCCAAGTCCGAATAAAACATAGCAGCAGTTGCTCTGTGGTTTCCATGATGTTTACCAGCCAGAGCTGCTGATGAATCCTTCTGATCACACACCTGAGCATATTCACTGCATAGAAATATGGTTTAATTGAAATAATGTATGCTTATCTCAAACTGCAGAGTGGTTGACAGATTAACCAAATTAGCACTATGGAAACTGTAGTGGATGTTTACAGCAAAATTATCTTGTCAGTTTTGGCAACACTTATACACCTTGAATGACATTATTATTTGCTATACATTTGGTTTCAGTTCACAAAATTCTCAAAGATTTCAGTTTTCAACCTTTATTATATACTCTACTACCTAATCTATAAACTGAAACACAATAAATGAATTTCTGTTTCAATAATAAACCCTCTAAAGGATGATTCAATGGTATTGAAAAACCTACTGATCAGAGACTATAATTAGAATCATACTGTGGAACTTCATTGTTTACTTCCTCCAGATAGAGTTTCATTATTACAAATTCATTGTAGTGACACTCCAGTGGAAATAATAATAATATGATGATTAATACATTGCATTTATTCAACAACTTGCTGTTAATAGTATTATTAATGAGCATATTTTAAGAAAAATTCTAGATTATTGCAACAAAATATTTACTTTTAGAAAATTAGTATTCTAATGGCTTACAAAATCTTCTCACAAGATAGTTTCTTACTACAATTTAAAAAATAAATTTGAATAATGCTAATACCCATTAATTTAAGGCAACGTATATATATGACATATTATCAATTAATATTGTTTACTTCCAGTCTCACATGTTAGACTATTCCTGAAATATATATAATATGTAATACATATTAGGTGAGAAAGTTTCAATCTAGTTTGAAATACTTATTGCACGAGTCAGTGTACACTATGGATTGGTATTTCAAGAGTATGCATAACTATTTTCTCGAGTCAAAGGCGAGTGGAAATAGAAAAGTGAGAATGAAAATTTCTTACCAATATTTTACTTATTATACAATGGAAAGTTTCCAAAGCAATAAACTTTTAGAGGTATATAACTTAGACAAATTTCTAAAAGTTGTATAGGTAGTCCTGAACTACGCACAGTCATGTTGGAGCACCAAATAAGAAGAATTCAAAATAAGACAATATTGAATACTTGCAAGATCCGGAAATGCTAAAGTAAAAATTTTATAAATTGGAGATATAACACAAAATACTGTGGCATTCAGAATTAATAGCACAAATGGCATGTGAAAATTGTCACAAGGGGAAGTAAATAAAAGTAAATCTCGCCACACACATGCTTTGATCCAAAAACCTCAGCTTTCCATGCAATCGTATGAAAATACTATAGCCAAAGTAACAAATGTATTTCTGCAGTTAAAGCATCGTAATCTTGCATTATTCGTCAAATAACATCCCACTGTGATTATGCCATTATTCATACTATTCTTTCAGTTATTTAATAATAACATTGTCCTGGTATTTTGCTACAATACTTATCAGATAAAGTGTGAATGAGGATAGGTCTGTGTGGCCAATCCTTTCACTGCTGTAGTAACTATTTCAAGAATAATGACTTAACTAATTGTGTATAATACATATAATATAAAATAGCAAATTTTCTTTTTCCAACATTCAATATTATGTTAATTAAATCTTAACGCAATGTTTCGACTTCTTACCGAAGTCCTTTTCAGGGGTCAACTGAGGTTGAGCTCTCCATGGTGATGTAATAAACACAATGTAGATGCTGGCTGTCTATGCTGCATGCAAATCACCCTTCATGATATTATAATAAACAGTAAGCATACCCTCCAGTAATTTTGCTGTCTACAAAGAGTTCGACCTCAGTTGACCCCTGAAGAGGACTTCGGCTAGAAGTCAAAATGTCGGATTAATTTTAATTAACATAATATTGCACTCTTAGCTTGAGAAAATTTGCTATTATTATACATATAATAATATATATACAGTATAATTGTATATATATATATATATATATATATATATATATTCGTATGCTGGCCACTTGCAATCACTGGAGACAATTTACCTGTCAGGATCGAGCTCAGCAGCATACTGCTTCACCTCAATCACTCTGTCTGCATCGTCTTCATGCGTAAGAAAGTCATAGAATCCCAACTGCGTGCTTGGAATAGTATCCTCTGCCCTCTGGGAAGCTAACAAAGGTGAGTTAGCATTTGAGGTTCTCCTAGGAAGGTCCAACATGGGCCTATCCAAACTCATTCTTACAGGTGGAGCCCGAGAGGAGGTGTGTTGCCTCATATTGACAGTTTTCCTTTCAATCATATGTTCCTCGGAGCCTAAAAGAATCATAATTAATATTATGAAGTGTTATATTCCTTGTAGTATATTGCTTCTATCTTATTTTACAGTTTTGTATTGACGAGTTATACATTTGGTTCCCAAATTATAGTAGACTCAATCAGTGCAATTAATAAGCTTACAGAAAGCTCAGGAGTAAAATTAACTTGCATATGAAGCAAGGCCATCAAAATTTCATCAAAATATGTCTGAATGCTTATAGGCAATGCTGCTATAGTAATATTATTAACTTTAATCTTTTTTATTGTTGCTGCTTTAATTAAACTGTATGACACGATTATGAAGGGAGAAAACACATGTAAGATATCATATTAATATTTAAGGCCTAAAGTCTTGCAACTATTTATGCTTGAATCACAAACAGTTTTTGAGTAGCTAAGTGCTTATAGAAACTTTCAACCTTAAACATCTTGGGCATGGTTCTGACATTTTGTATACATAGGAACTGGCCATCTGCAAGCCTATAGATACACAAGTGAAACCTCATGTTGAAACAATAACATACAAACTTTAAAGAAAACCTTTCCCATTACCTGCACCAGTCAGAACACACAGAGATAGAATGAGTGCATAGCAGTGCAATGCTAACCCCTGTTGCAACACTAACATTTGCATACTGTATGAAGGGCTATACCATGTATGATCAATTCAGTAGAATTATACAAATATACACAGTGTCTATTCAAACAGCAAGCTTTCATTATTGATACACACAAAACGCTTTGATGATAATATATATATATATATATATATATATATTATTTTGTCTTATCTATACAGTTATCCATAACAACTTATCCTAACTATCTTAGAGATTACATGCTTTTAACCCTCAACGTGCAAGTGTGTGAGGGTTGTAGTAGTCTTTCTTGTCATTCATTCACTCTGTCAACAGCGGATCTCAAAGATGGCACACTGTTATGCCTTGAAACAAAAGGAACTCAGACTAAAGGATGATTTAAGTCCCTTTAACATTTCAATTCCGGCATAGTCTTTTAGAAAATGAGAGACTAGGCGCTGGTATACTGCCACGCACATTCATTCATTAGTTATTTAGGATCACCCATACTCATGTGAGCGTACAATTTTTGGATCCAGGGTGTGATTCTAAACAATAATATGTATAGCTGCTCTTCAAAATGTGAGCCATGTGTATAATGCAAGTCACAAAGTCCAAATGTTCCTGTGGTTACCACATTTCAACTTTATAGTCTGACTACTCCAGACTAAGGACTTCATTGGTTGCTGAAAAGCTGTATCAGTGATGTCCTCACTCTGTAAGACTGAGGTTATCCACACTTACATTTTCTGTGTTTCACAAGGCTAAAAAATTTCTTATTAATAATACTTTGGTACTGCATAGAATCATAGAACTGTTTTAAATAAGTATGCAAAATCTCAGTGCAAGTTGGTTTATTCAATAATTTGCTGTTGAATAAAAGATTATTCTTAAACTTCAGCTTACAATCATAATGGTTTTTGCTTTCCTTATGAACAAAAACTTAAAATGTCTTGCTCGCAGTGTACGTATGCTGACTATGGCTAATCAATGATTTCAAGTTTTTTTTTTATAATAATTATATCATAAGCTACTATCATTTGACCAAACATATTTTAATGGTCAACACAAATTTAAAGCAAAAAAAGATAATTATCTATATTAAAATTAAAATACCATTGATAAAATGATACCAGTACTTCACACTCACTCCAATAAAACCATGAATCTTGATTACATATTCCACTGATACCTCAATTCTAAACTACCTGTTGTTGCTTATTAATTAATAGCTAATAGTTCAGTTTCAACACAAAATTATTGGGATTATTTTGATGCTCATAAGTTATTAAATTACAAACAAGTAAGAAACTTACTTAAAGGGGGATGTTCTTCTGTGTTACGAAGATATCTATACACATATACTCATAAGTAAAGTAATCACAACACCTATAAATGATCACCTTTTCAGCTGTCTTATTTTGCACATTGTGCAGCAAAGAGAAAAAAACAGCAGAATTGCCGAGAAAAATAATAGAAGCACTGCTGTAGATCCTGTAAGAAAAACTATTTGTAAAGTCTTGCCATCACATGAAGCTAGATTCCCATCTTGCCGCCAGAGCACCTTCCAACAGTTATCATTCATTTTTTTTCTAACCAGCTACTTTACGCAAATTGAAACTGTTTTGCACATATAGAATTCCCAACTATAATAAGGTACCGATATCACCAGATAATTTAATCGGGGACGGTTATTTTCCAAAATAGTCTGGCGTAGACAGACCCTTTACCTAACACTACGCACTGCTACATGGCTGTTCTAGAGTGTTGTAGTAGTGGTTATCTAGTTACTCTTACAGTGCCCACAGTTTTGGTCGCGCTGACCCGGACACTACCACAAAGTATTTGGATACTACGACATTAACCAAGTCTTACTTAAAACTTGGGCTCAAAATTGTGAGAGAATTCCTGCGAAAACGCTTGTTTTTCAAGTCACAAACAGTTGCTGCGACCGGTTACTAAGGCATTGAAAACCCTTTACCAGACTTAATTTTCAAAACTTCACCGTTTTGAGAGGCTACGAAGTGCCAATTGTTTGTTGTCAAGACCCACCAGTAGTCAAAATGCCTTAATATTAATGCTAAGGAAGCTACCACTGCTCGGGGGAAGCTGAGGTAAATGCGTAATTCCATATTTGTTAGCTAAAATTACAAAAAATAACCCAGGCCATTCTTTTTTGTATCTGAGAACTTGTTGTCAAGAGTGACTGGTGAATTCAGATAGTCAGAATGGCTGTACCTAACTTGACGCTCGCTCGCCATTTGTGCTCAAGCACATCACTAGTATGTATATAATGTATGTATGGATGGTATGTAGCTATGCCCTTTAAACGCGCGCGGGTGTCGTTTCCCCCTAAAAACACGGTTTTTTAAGCTTGACCCCACTTTCTTCTGATACTACAGCTTTAAGCAAGTCTTACTTGAAACTTGGGTTCTAAATTGTGAGATAATTCTTTCGAAACGCTTGTTTTTCAAGTCCCAAAAATTTACTGCGAATGGTTACTATGGCAGTGAAACCCTTTACCAAACGAAATTTGAAAAACATCGTCGTTTTGGGGGGCTGCTAAATGCCGCTCGTTGGTTAGTCTCGCGTAGCCAGACCCTTTACCAACCGTTAACCGCTACGCGGGGAAGGAAAGGGGTAGTTGGGCGGAGCCCGACCTCTTCTGAAGGGAGAGGTCGCGGGTAACAAGCCTATACCGCGGGTTTGTTCTGCTGAGTCAGCTAATTTCCTTAGCATTTAACCACACTTCAATCTGCAACGTACGTTGCAGCAGGGAACAAACCCGGGTATAGGCTTGTTACCCGACCTCTCCCCAGCAGAGGTCGGGCTCCGCCCAACTAGGAAAGGGGTCTGGGAACATACAATACAACGACTTGTTCAGCAGCACCCCAAAAAGGGTGCTCCAATTATCACATTCCAACGCTTGTGGTAACTAATGACGTCACGACCACGTCCGGGTAGCAGGTTTCCTATTCATGCTCGTACGTTTATTGCTTGCCAGGAGTGCTTATAAATCGCCTACGAAAAACAACTTCACCAGTTTAATGAAGTTGAGCAACGTTTTCACCCTCCCAGATGTGAAGTATACCGCAAGCTTGCTGGAATGTGAGCACCCTTTTTGGGGTGCTGCTGAACAAGTCGTTGTATTGTATGTTCCCAGACCCTTTCCTTCCCCGCGTAGCGGTTACGGTTGGTAAAGGGTCTGGCTACGCGAGACTACTCGTTGGTTGTCAAGTGCCACTGGTAGCCAGAGCGGCTAAAAATTAAAACCAAGGGAGCCACCAATACTTGGGGGAAACTGAGGTAAGTACATAGGTCCATATTTGTTAGCTAAAATTACAAAAATAACTCTGGCTATGTTGATTTTTTTTGGTAGAGCTGCCAGTTTGTTCACCAGTTACTGGTAATTTAGTCTGGCGGGCCAGACCCTTTACCTTCATTTTTATGGGCGGGGGAAGGGAAAGGGTCTGGCGTCACTAGCATCAACGACTTGTTCGAGCCACCCCGATTTTGGGGTGGCGGTTTTAGCACATTCCTTGGTACATTCGTCATGGGACGTCATTATAATGCGTCATTATACGATTCTTTTTTTTCTTCTTCAAGCATGGGAGACTCTTACCTGATGAGGTTTGTAATGTAAGATTGGCATAGTTGCTTCTTGTGTTGAGCTATAACATTGGCAGCACTAGTCAGTCTTTTTCTTGAAGGAGTGCGAGGGGTTGCTGCAGGTGGAGTAGGCACTAGTGTAATCCTAGATGCTACAACAGATAGCTTGGACCCGAGTTTGGTGCATTTTCTGGAAAGCGTGTTATACACCTTGTAGCAACTTTTGCACATCTTTCCAGGTTTTTCTATGTCAGGAAAAAGTGAACATAGAGAGGGCCCAGAATTCTCTTCCAATGCTTCCTTCATTAGATTACCCAGGCTAACACTACTCCAGAACGGAGTCTTGAGAGATCTGATCTCTCTGCAACTAGCCTACTGACATATCTAGACTCTGATGGAAGATCAGAGCCACAACCTAAGCAGAACTCCATAGCTAAGCCGGATCGCAATGGTATGCTGGTCGAGCTGCAAGTTACAGCTGCTTTCCCGGGAAATATTAAAATGCGCGGGGGAATATGTGACGCAATTTTGACACTTTTTAATTAAATTCCTCTGGAACAAGTCGTTGTTGCTAGTGACTCCAGACCCTTTCCCTTCCCCCGCCCATAAAAAAGAAGGTAAAGGGTCTGGCCCGCCAGACTACTGGTAATTGATGTAGTCAGACTGGCGTAAATTGGATACTACAGAAATTATCACTATTCCTGTTGGGTAAGAGAGTAGTAATTCTGTATATATTAATGGTCAACTACTATTTACTTTTTTTTGCATGAACTAAGCTAAAGTATATTATGTAACAATACATAGGTGTAGAAAGCAATTTTAATTTGGCCAATCAAGCGGTCACATTTGCCATGCCTACAATATTGGGTAGGGTTTAAATTGTTTAAATATTACTTAATAAAAAATTGACATAATATTAGTAAAATGATGTAAAATTGATGAAAATATATGATAAATACTAAACAATCATACCCATTATCTAATTATACCTTTTCAAGGGATAATTTTTAAGCTTGACAGAATCTTACAGAAAACAAGGGAGGCAGAACCAGGTGACACCAGTGTAAATAGTTTTATGTAACCTAACTAGGCAGGCTCGCTCAACATTTGCTTGTGTTGTGTGACTACTTAGCTAAAGAATATAACAAAGAAAACATTTAAATAGTGTTAATGTCGGTTGTCTGTGTAGGTTTGGAGGGAGGTCCACTAAGCCAGCTACACCTTACCTACTATGTCCTGGCCCTGCCCACCTAGTCATGTGCCAGGTGTTAATTGTTGTTAACTGTTATTAATTACTGTTAATTGTTTGATTACTGTTGCTTTTTTGCCAGCCCCCACTCATTCTTTTGGGGGTTTTATACTCGAGGGGAGTATACATGTCCTTATATCTTTCAAGCAACATTAACTATTAGTTATCACTGTTGTTTAGGCTTAAGTGGACCGGTCACATCTGGGTGCTTCACCAGATGGAGTGGTGTGGGTGGGTGGGTGATACTCTGATGCTATAGGATTCCCTGGGATATGCTCTTTATGGCTTCTCTTACTATTATTCGTTTTCCCTGCTACAACCTCGTGCGTGTAGCTTAGGCGCCTGCGCGTGGACATATAGCAGGTAGCTTGGCCCCTCCCTCCATTAACTCCGTTTAATTATTATTCATTAACCTCATTTAATGTCGGTTGTCTGTGTAGGTTTGGAGGGAGGTCCACTAAGCCAGCTACACCTTACCTACTATGTCCTGGCCCTGCCCACCTAGTCATGTGCCAGGTGTTAATTGTTGTTAACTGTTATTAATTACTGTTAATTGTTTGATTACTGTTGCTTTTTTGCCAGCCCCCACTCATTCTTTTGGGGGTTTTATACTCGAGGGGAGTATACATGTCCAGTAGGGGGCTACTCAGACCCCTACCCCCAAAAAGTAAACTCCTCATGTAACAATAATTAACTATACCATGACATGAACTCCAATTGTGTGATAATTATGATTTAGCTAGGGTGGTAGTAGTTTGAGCGAGTTGTTCAGGGGGCGACCTGATATACGCCAGGAATGCGGAGCTGCTCCATCTACCTAGCATCTGAATAGTGGAGTCTTCTATTCCTGCCTTCGCTGCTGTCGTGGCTGCCCCGATCCGGAAGCTGTGGCCAGCAAACTCCTGGTATGGAAGACTGAGTTCTTGGAGAGCTGATCGGACATGCTTAGAGAATGCTGGCTTAGTCAGAGGATCGCCATTCTTGAATCTGAAGAAAGGGCCGTGATCTCTGCCTCTCACTGCAGTGTAGCCTAACACAGCTGCCACTGGACACAGTACGCACCCAGTTCGTCCCAGCTGTATGTCGGCTCCTCTGCCAAACTGGTTGGTCTTTGACCGTTTCAGGTGAACCCGTATTATTGTCGGAGTTGTCACATTGTCTACAGTAATGTCACCCCAGCTGAGATGCGACTGTGCATTGAAGGCTTTCATGGAGGGTATTGTTATTTCCCCTGCTCTAAAGAAACCAAAGAAGCAAAGTGTGGAGGCTGCCCAGAGCATCGTCACATCTGCGTCCCCAGCTTTAACTGACCACAGAGAATGCATTCTTCTCAAGATCGCTGGGGTAATTGGTAGCCTAATCCGCTTGATTAGGGGGGTCTTTTGGGAGTACACTCTTTTAATTCCTGCCTGGACCAGCCGGAGGCGTGGCAGTGAAGAATATTCTTTAGGTTCGGGTAGCCCCAGCGTGATTTGGGTATGCCGAATTCCTGCCAGATATGTTTTAATTGTGCTTGGTGACAGGTGCTGTGATGCAAGGTATGATGAATAGTAACACAAAATGGCTTCAGATACAGGGAAAGGGGTGAAAATGGCATACAGTTCACAAAAATTTTAAAATTTCTTCAGGAATGACTCATATGTCTTGCGTGTGGAGCCTGCGATACCCTGACGACAGAAGAAATGAACTGTTGGGTCCAAGTCTGTGAGGTCCAATCCATGTCTGGGTCCAGGAGCCACTGTAAGAGAGAATGAGGAATTACCGTCTCAACTAGTGGAACATTCCCCATTTTTTGCCTAAAGGATGATAGCCTATCCCTCGATAAATAATCAGCCAGGGTGTTGCATGCACCTGGGAGGTGGACTGCCGACAGCGAGAATTGACCGTGTGCCTCGATGAAGAAGAGGCATCTCAGCATCTGCATGATGGCAGGTTCCTTGCTATAGCGGCTGTTGATGACTGCTACCACAGCTTGATTGTCACACCGTGCCCTGATGTGTTTGCCTTTCCATTGTTCATTGCCCCATACCACTGTTGCGATAACAATGGGGATTAGTTCTTTTACCGCTATCTGCAGTAATCGAGACTTGTCGTCCCAGGCAAGTTGGAACCACCTTGACTGATGCCATGCACCACACCCCCAGTTACCTGAGGCGTCCGATGTCAGTTCCAGCCATCCACTGCTATCATCCACTATAAGTGCTGACCCATTCCAGTGTGAGGCAAACAACTGCCACCACCTGATATCAGACTTGAACTCCTTGTTCAGTCGAATATGGTGATGTTTCTGCTTCGCTATGCTTAGCAAAGAGATGATGCATCTCATGAATGCCCTCCCTGGGGGTATTACAGTGCACGCATGCTGTAGAGTACCAACTAGGGACTCCAATTCGTGACGAGTACATGACCTTTTACCTGCCCAGTCCCGGATAAGCTCGACCAGCCGCTCCAATTTTGCCCGTAGTAATCTCAGCTCCTGACGTACTGTATCAATTTCTATCCCCAGGAAGATAAGGGTAGTACTGGGGCCTTCCTGCTTTTCTGGCGCGAGGGGAACGCCAAGTTCCCTGCATGTTCTTGTCAGGATATCCAGGTACCGCTGGCAGGCTTTGGAGTTCGGGGGGGCCAACAACTTCAAAGTCATCCAGTGTGACCCCTCAATTGATAGCACTCGGGGGGGTGTGGCCCCTCAGTTGATAGAACTCGGGGGGGTGTGGCCCCTCAGTTGATAGCACTCGGGGTGTGTGGCCCCTCAGTTGATAGCATGCGGGGTGCGTGGCCCCTCATCCTAGGATTGCATTGGAGTTGTGCAGAATGGTGGTGCCAATAGTGTTGTTATCATACCAATTCTATTGTAGCACTGGGAGCCCTTCCCCCTCCATCGGCTATCCGGGGAATACCGACATTCGCCAAGGAAGCAGGTGCAGGACCGTCAACGGCAACCTCCGTGATGGCCATCCCCCAGTCATTGCCTCAGCTGACGTGGACCACTTCCCAGGCATCGTCGGTCCCACCCAAGCTGATGAAGAAGATTCTGGACCTGGAGTATGTTGACATGGGTGAACTGCTGCCAGACTCATGGAGCACACAAGTGGAGGAGCAGAAGTGCTGCCATCAGAGGAGAAGCTCGAGGAAGGGGCCAGTATCGAATATCCTGCTGTGGGCTGAGTGTTATGCCACCATGGTATCGGTCTTGGCGACCAAGTACCCGCAGAAAACGCCTCAACTGATGGCCTACCAAAGGACCATCCTAAAAGCCCACAGAGCCTTCACAGGGGAAGGCTGGGTGACCTATGATACATGCTACAGGAGGAAAGCTGCACTTATGAAGTCGCTGGACTGGGGGGTGGTGGACTTCACCCTATATAACGAGACATTTACGGGACGGGCCAAAGTACTCCCCCGCTGCGCAACCTCCATCATCAAGGCCAAGGTCAAGGTCCCCTAGGCGCAGACCTTAAAAAAAAAAAAAAAAACTGGATGAGGTTGATATGAACAGCAAACCATAGTGGTTAACTTGTGCATGTATATACGTATAATAATATATTAAATATATATATATATATACCAATAATTATGTAAACGATATGGGATTGGACTGGGGGTTACTTAGGTAGTTCACGCACCCCGAGTACTATCCACTGAGGGGCCACGCACCCCGAGTGCTATCAACTGAGGGGCAACGCACCCCGAGTGCTATCAACTGAGGGGCCACACACCCCGAGTGCTATCAACTGAGGGGCAACGCACCCCGCATGCTATCAACTGAGGGGCCACACACCCCGAGTGCTATCAACTGAGGGGCCACGCACCCCGAGTGCTATCCACTGAGGGGCCACGCACCCCGAGTGCTATCAACTGAGGGGCAACGCACCCCGAGTGCTATCAACTGAAGGGGCCACGCACCCCGAGTGCTATCCACTGAGGGGTCACACAACGCTGAGGGGTCACACAACGCTGAGGGGGCCTCCCGCACCCGCATGCTATCAACTGAAGGGGCCACTGAGGGGCCATGCACCCCAGAGTGTTATTCAATGAGGAGCCAGGGATCTTACTCCCAACAGCTGCCCCCCTATTGTTGTGCCTACCACTCCCCCAATCCTTCACCTATCAATCAATGTTAATAACAACTTATGCCCTGGCTTCTCGCTTTGTGATAATTTTTTTTTTTTTTTTTAAACCCTTGACTACTACTCCCTGTTGAATTTGCTCACCAGTGGTATTTCCGGGCATTATGCTGGCTCCAGAATGTCCCGGTGTGGTCCCAGCAGGACCTACAGGCAGTCCCAACGGGACTGCAGATGAAGTCCCCGGTGAGTCAGTGGGAGGAGCTGTCAGAGTGGTTGGCCCCTCTGCAGGAGGGCCAGCTTGGGAGGGCTCCCTGTGGGTGACTCCAGTGGCCTCCAGCTTGGCGGCAATCAGCCTGTCTGTTTAATTATTATTCATTAACCTTCATGTAAAAGATTTAATTGGTTAATTGAATGAATATGAGAATTACAACCTTAGATTTACATTAACATGAAGAACCTATTATAATGATAATATGGTCTGGCAGAATGTAAGCCAGGTAGCTACACAGTATTTTTACAGTTTGTAGCTATTGTGCATACGTAACTAGTTATGTAATCACTTGTTGGACATCTGGGTAACTCTGCAAAATTGCAAATATTGCATTTCATACCTGCGATATATTAAAGTTGGACCAACATATTCTAGACATAATGTGCAATAACTCTAGCATATGGTTTTCTTGGGTGTAGAATCACCTTCTGGCATTAACTTTTAAATTAGAGGTTAAATTATAATGAATACTATAAGTTACTGAAGTATTGACTCCTATACATGTAACACTAATTTTTAGACATCCTTGGGTTATATTACAAGCTGAGGTATGTTTACAGCTATTAAGAGAACATACAACCTTGTGACTCAGTGTTCAGGTTCCCCTACATTATGTATCAACTTGTTCAGTAACCACAAAATTTAGTTATGCACAGGTGTCACTAACTATACAATATGCATCCATATTGTTCTGATCTTGTATGTTTCTGATCTTGTATGTTTTATGTCAATGTAGCTGTAGTCCTTATTTGTGTGACTCCTGTGATTCTGTGAGTGTTAGCTAAAACAACGTGTAGCTATGTATAATATGTCTGTGTCGTCACCGATATTCAAGTAGCAGTTCTAGGCCGTCATCAAGTGCTGCATCATGCATCAGCTTATGCTACACAGTTGTTCATGTAACCATCACTCAACTGACAGAAAGCCGTAGTTGCAGCTCTATTGATGAAGTTATCATCCCCACCCCATTCCTTCCAGAACACTGAGTTCCTGCTGTCTACGGTTGAAACTCTGTATCCAACGTAACATCCAGCCATCCCTTCATGATTAATTCGTGACTCTAGCTAAGATGAACTGATTTTTTTCTGTCCAATTCTTCACGTCCCTGGCAGAAATGTGAGTAGTGTTTAAAGTAATGGACGAGCTCAACTTGCTCACCTGGGAGACAGTCTGATGTAGTGTGATAGAGTTTTGGAGACAGCTCAAATGCGTCAGCATTTGCAAGTAGTCTTCCAGGATGGTATTCAATGCTGTACTGGTAAGGACTAAGCATTACACTGCTGGCCAGATGGGGCCTGTGAGAGTGTACATATGCATTATAATATGTACAACATATTTATATACATATAAAATGCATACATGTGTTTATGAAAAATAGACACTTTGGTACCACAACTTAAACATGATAGGCTTTCATTTTCTAAGAGCCCATCTCGGTAGTCTGGCAGAAGCCATTAGAGGAATTGCTTTCTTTTCATTGAAAAGGTTACAGTGGCTGATGATCTAAACAAATGGTGAATGGTCAACCCCATAAGTAGAAATGAAATTTCTTGACTGCAAAGAGAATTGAAAGACCTTGTTTGTCCAACTGTAAGTATCCTTTCTCAGGAACTGACAGAGTTCTAGATGCATAACAAATAGGATGTTCTGATTGGTTATCCATGACATGTGATAGGACTTCGTCATGCCATAGTGTGACATGTCCCAAGCTAACGTAATTTTCTTCCCAGGGTCGAAATGAGAATAGCTCGGGAGCATCTCTTTAGCAGCATGTTGCTGTGGTCTGTCCCAATAATGAGTACAAAGGTGAAAGTTGGCTAGACAGGCTCAGTATAAACTTGGAAAAGTAAAAAATGCTCAAGGTTCCGTGACACAAGTGGGAGTGCAAGCTTTTCTGATGGCCGGCACCTTTTCCTGGGTTGTGGTTAATCATTCTTATATCAGGAACTCCACATTTGGTGCTATGAACACACACGTGGCCTTTATCAGCCTCAGGCCCACCTCCTCAAGTCATGCGAGTGCTCTTCCCAGATTTGCCAAATGTTCCTCATCTGTCCAACCTGTCACTATAACATCATCTATGTAAGACGCCACGCCTGGAAGTTGCAGTAAACTATCCATAATTCTCTGAAACATGGCGGGGGTGGAAAGGTAAACTGATTGATTTCAAACAAGTCCTTGTAGGTATTAATTGTAAGAAGTTTTACAGTTGTCTTTCCTCAGCATTTGCAAGTGAGTGTGTGAGAGATCTAAAGTTGAGAACTCTTTACCCCCTGATAGAGCAACAAACACATCCTCTATTCGAGGTAATGTTTCCATTTAGTTTGACCACAGGGGTGATAGTGGCTGCCCACTCTGAAAACCGTATAAGGGTGACATTCGGTAAGTGCTGTATAAGTCTGTCTCTCATGACATATGGGACATTTCTGAAAAACTTCAACTGAGCATATGTAACAGAAACTAACTTACTAATAGAATGATAGTCTATAACACAGTATGAAAGAAGTTCATTTTCAATGGAGGCTCTAAGTTTCATATGTAAAACAAATCATTATAACACTTTAAGCTAATGGTAATGCAAATTAAAAGTATGCACTTGAAACACTTAGAGAGAAGGGGGAGGAATCTGGGATTTTTCCACCCCAAGCAAAAGCTCCGCCTCCCTCCAAAGAACTGCCAATTGTTCCGTTAGCTAACCTTTTTTTTTTTTTTAAATCTCTCTCAGCTGTAGCTAGAGCACAACATCACTTAGTTAGAATGTCTAAAATATTTCAATGACAGAATATTTCAGGGATATAAAACAGCTAAGTGTGAGAGGGGAGTGCTACATTAATAAAGTGACTGTGACATCTGGAGCAAGGACACATGCCAGAATACCACGCCATGCCAGAATACCGCCACATCTTCTTGTCGCCAGAATACCGCCACATCTTGTCGCCAGAATACCGCCACACACCACACACCACACACCACACACCACAGAGCAATTTAACCGAGCAAGGTCAGCAATTTTCCTATGCTGTGTGTGGTGTGGTGGTGTTTAGGTGGTTTTGTGTGTGTAGTACGTAATTCCAAAAAGGCGGCGGGGGGGGGGGGGGGGGGGGGGGGGGTAGTACCACATCACGTGATCGGAAGTATACACACAGGATGTTTTGTTGATGATCGCGCGGAGGGAACACTCTCTCTAGGATTGCGACCTTCTTCTTGGTTGAGGGAAGACTTGGCGAGGGCCGGGGAGGGCTGTCTTTGTTCTTTGTGGGAAACTGACCGCCAATTTTTCGCCCCAGAGTTGAGAATCAGGTACTGCTATGTATTTTTTTAAACACAAGTGGTAGAACAGATTTTTTAGGTTCTTCTCTATGTCAAATCCGTTGATCTTTTTGGTAATAAAGCACCACAGGTTTAAACCGTCAGTACTGCAAGGCTTAGATGCAGAGTAAAATGGCCATTGAGACAGATAAGTGTTGATATATAGTAGTAGATACATACTCTTGGACAGTCAAAGTCATTGAATGCCTGTGCATTTTTTATATTACAAATGTGCATGTACCTAATAGCCGTGTACATGATGGATTACCATTGACAATTTTATCTTCTAATTAGACTGCATGAATTCATACCAATTGCAACACCTTTGACAGAAAGCCTAAGGTATGTTGGTAAGGTACTGACTAGAAGGAATGGAACTTTAGATTCTAGTGTGGGAATAAGGAGAAAAGCAGAAGTGCTACAACAAGCACTGCAGGTATGAAGAAAGAGAAAGTTAGGGGGAGTAAGAATTTCTATCAATAGCAATAAGTTAGGGGGAGTAAGAATTTCTATCAATAGCAATAAAGCATCAACGGAACTAGACAATAAATCAGCTACAGCAACCTTGATGAACTAGTCAATTATGCTAGGCAATGCCATTCATCTTATCACATTAAATACATAGAGAAATGGTTGTAAGAAAATGAAAGAAATTTCTTTCAAAGCATAGGTAGGCAAGAAGCAAAAATTATTGAGGAAGCAAATCAAGATTGAGCAGAAAGTGATCTTTAGGAAAGGAAGGAATGGAGTGCATCACACTTACCATGAAGGAGTAGTCACCATGGTATGGCATTTTTAGTGGAAGAGATGGCATAGATGAACTACATTGAAGAAAAAATAATTTGTTAGCTACCAACTTTGGTTGTTTAATTTTTTTTTTAAATCCACATGGCAAATGGAATACGACTATCAGAAGCATGCAATTTATCACTTTGTTTATAAAGAGAGGAAAAAGATGTGACAGCAATATGATACAGCAAGAATACTATTCTGAATGTGGTAAATCGGAAAGAGATATTACATGTTCAAGTAAATGTGTGCAGTGGAACAAGCATTTGCCTAACGTTTTTATAGTACTCTCTATTGAACTTGCTGGTCCTTTAATAAAGGATGTATAGGATAAACAACATTCTACTATCTTACAATAGCAATCACTTCCTCACATCACTTCATCTTAATGATTGTATGAGCCACAGTAATTAGCACCACGTTACAAGGGTAGTTCAAAACCACTACATTTCATTAAATAATATTTACTACGAGTGGACACAACTGTATATCGGAACATTAGCATCGAAAGTCTAAAAGTTCACTGTCACTATCCTTGTGGTAAGGGGTCTGCTACTCCCTCGGCCACATCTCGGTGGATGTAAGGCTACAAACTCAGAGGGTGGGGCTGCTACCAGCTGAAACAACTACTCCGGTGGGATGGATTTTACTGCGCTGTTCTAGATCCGCCAGAGGTGCACTCGTAAGCCAGTGTTCGTCAAATCTTATGCAGGTTACTTTATTTTTGCTACTAAAGCTATTCATCTTGAGCTCTGAGCAGATCTCAAAACTGATGAGTTCATGGCTGCATTGTACCAGTTCTGTGCTTGACATGGAACTCATAAACAATTGTATTCACATCAGACAATAGGAAACAAATTTTGGAGCCAAGAATGAAGTTGATAAAATCCAGCAATTCTCAACGAAGTATTACAAAAAGCTATCACACCTCTGTACAGAATCTACTCTCAAGCTATGTTACTTTCAGTCTATCTCAGCCAGCATAATTCGCCAACCCATACTGTACTCCCCCATCCCCAGAATGTCTGGGCCCTTTAGGACCATCATACAATGTACCACTAACTAGGCATAGTTATCAAATACTCCTTGTTCATACCTACTGCTTGTACCAAGCTGTTATATTACTAGTCATATTCTTATCTTTTAGTGGCGCACTGAATACTAATCCCAATGCTCTAAACTCGTGTTCACTGTTACCATACGCCACTCAAGTGCATTAGAGAATGCTCTAAACTCATGTTCACTGTTACCATACGCCACTCAAGTGCATTAGAGAATGCTCTAAACTCGTGTTCACTGTTACCATACACCACTCAAGTGCATTAGAGAATGATTTCCTTTCAATCAATTATATTTTTGTGCTTAACTTACAAGCAACCTGCACAAAAGAAAAACTTTCTATACGAGAGAATAGTTGGGGGGGGAGGGAGTTATGCAAGCTTTACTTAAGTCAATGACAGTCACTTTCTATTATGATTATAGTCTTCATGACTCTTGTGAGAACAAATTGATGAAAACAATTGTTTCATTCTTAGCATATTTGTTGGAATTATCCTGTGTGATGATGCAGGCCCAACCTACCTCAGTCATCAATTATTCTTACTAACAATGCATCCCTATGTAGACCTCCAGTGGCTATTTATTTTTACATAATTGTGGACATCACATCAGGTTCTTATTGCATGTGTTCAACTTAGCTAGCTTAGCCATGGATTTAACACTAAATAGTGCTATAAAGATCACTTTCAACCTATGAAATAATGTTAAGTTAACAATACATAACAAACTTAAACATGTGTGTATTTCAATCTGTACATTTTAGGAGAGGGTGGACAATTTTGATTGGAGGTTGTTTTATTGGGTGTTTACTTGTGTTTAGATCATTTTAAAGAGAAGACATGGCTACAGAATGGTATTATGATTTCCCCATCATTTTGGGTGATTCTGGATTCACACCACATTGTACTCAAAAAATTCATTCTGAAGTTTGCATTTCTGAAATCGCTTTCAATGAGTCTGTATTTACTCCATTCCATCATGCTCAAAAAGTTGATTCTAATGTTCGAATTTCTGAAATTGCAACAACTCGTTTTAATCCTTCAGCATTTTATGAATGTCATAGTACACAAAGAAATTATGTTGTTGATGACGAGCCATTGATATCAGTTGATAGAGATGAAGCTGCTGTGGAAAAGTCTGATTTTAAGGAACAAAATAATCGTTCTGTTCTTGTTGGTTTAAGATCTTCTGTAGTGGACACTTACAGAGATGCATTTACTTCTAAATGTATACATGGTGTACCATGCATGCGACATGCAGACATTCCTGGATTATCGAGGTCTCTGAAATTCACTGCAAATAAATGCTCGGCATTGATAGTTGAAAGAGAAGAAGTAGAAAGAAGAATTCACCCTTCGAAGTTTGAATCTGGAATGCACGAAAATCACAGGGTTCCAGTTGCCACCAAAACCCCTTTCCGAAGCTCACAGACTAATGAAGTCATTAATGTTCAAAAAAGATCTGAACCTGAGCCTGTATCTTCAACCAGAGGAACATCTGCGTTTCGTGATACAAAGCAATACTATACAAAATTTTCAACTCTTGTTGCTTCTGTGACACCTTTGCTGCATGCCCAAGCCTTCCTCAAAATAGTCCAAATGGTGAACCCTTACCTTGCTGAACGGTCACAAGACAAAGAATATGTTCCATTGTATTTTATATCAGGCCTTTCCCATTACAAGCTCACTAATTACAGTGAAGCCCAAACAAAATTTTTGATATGTGACAAGATTTGCCATTCCATTGGAAAATTTGCAGACAGTGCACTTTGTAATTTGTATTTGGGAGACATCAAATTTTCATCTCGTCACTACCAGGAAGCTTCTGCTTACTACCAGGATGCTTCTGCCAGGTACTCCAGCGACACTGTGGCTTCTCTGTTCCGCATGGTTCCTCCTTCACTTTCTGCTATCCATGCAAAACATGGCTCAGCTCTTAGAAATGCTTCTAAAATGGTGGATGCCATCCAAGAGTACAAGGTGGCCATAAAAGAGGCCAAAACTGAGAAAGATAAGCTGGCTGCCAATACCAGTCTTGGTAACTTGTACCAGTCACTAGGGGAAAACAATAGTGCACTGGACCATTATAAACTGTCTGTTCAAATCTCTGAAAGACTTCATGACTACGTCTCTCAGGGTTGGGCTCACGGGAACATGGGCAATGCTTACCTCGGTCTATTCCAAAAAGATAAGGCTCTTTCTCACTTGCAAAAGTCTCTTGAAATTACTCTCAAACACGAGCCTACCCCTCAGGCAATAGGTAGAGCGTACAATAACTTAGGAACAGCATATCAGTCACTGGGAGATTTGGAAAAAGCCAAGGAGATGTATGAATGTGCTCAAGACCAAGCTATATACGGCAATGACAAAGCTGGTCAAGCTCGAGTTTGTGGCAACATGGGGAATGTGCTTATGCTTCGTAAAAGTTACGAAGAAGCGGTTTCTCAGTACGGAGAAGTCTTGTCACTCTCAAAAGATCGTTCTACTCTCAGCACAGCCCATCACAACCGAGGATGTGCTTTCTACGAATGGGGAGAATCAATGCTAGAGCAACAATATGGCGATCAGACTGGTCTGAAGTCTCAGTCTAGCCCAGAAGAGACCACAACTATTGAAGGTATAACAGCTAGTACAGTTATGGAAGCCAAATTCTACATCCATGGCCCTGGCTTTGAAGACATGGTAGACTTCTCTCCACGCAAGGGGAATTCTGCTACCATGAAGTATTTCATTAGTGGCCGTGACGACCTGGAAGAAGTAGTCAAGTTTCATGAGACCCACTTGGACAACATCAAAGGTTCCTCTAAGGGACTTACTTTATCAGTTTCTCTCTTTGAGACCAATTCTCGCACTTTTCATCGTCTGCAAGACTGCTTGGTCAATCTTGGAAAGTATTGTGAAGCACTTCTGGTTGCCGAGCAGAGTCGTGCCAGAACTTTAGGAGAGCTCATGTTGAAGAGGAAAGGATGGTGCCTCCAGGATCCCCTCACTTCACCTATGTCATTTGAACAGATCATCACCAGCCTTGATTCCATTGAGCATCCTGTTCTTTATCTATCTTACACTGGAGCTCGTCTGATTGGCTGGGTTTTCATTGCCAAGCAAGGCCGTGTAACAGTGAATATGTTTGAAGTTCCCTTAAAAGATGATCAATTTGATGGGAAGTCCTTTGATTATCACCTTCGTTATAGCTTGACAGAGGCTTTAGTAGAGCGCAGCTTTGAGATGTATCGCGAAGTAGGAGATTACAACGAAGACACGAGTGCTCCAGTTCAAACATTGTACAATCTAATAGCAAAGCCACTACTTGCTGTCCTTACTAAACACCAAGCAGACAGATCTCGCAAGATAATTGTTATTTCAGACAGCTACACTGCTCTTTTACCTTTTTCAAGTCTGCACAACTCTGAGGAAAACAATTTCTTAGGAGATTTCTATCGCTTTCAACTGATGCCTTCTTTTCTCACCATGAGCATACTGAACCAACTGTCTGACATCAACATTGTCCACTTGCCCACCGATGCCCAAAACATGTGCATCGTGGGAAACCCCAACATTCCTCAGTTCAAGTACAACGATGAAGTGTGGAATCTTGGCAAACTACCACATGCCAAAAAAGAGGCAGAATCAGTAGCTCATATTATGAAGACTACACCTATTCTGGAAGGTCAGGCCACTAAGAGTGCTGTTCTTATGAGATTAATGAGTGCAAAAATCATTCATTTGGCAACACATGGAAGTGCCTCTGCTGGATTCTTAGCCTTTGGCATGCTTGTTCCTCTAGGCCAAGACAGAGCAGCAAGTGCCCAGGGTGTATTGCTGTATCCCGATGAAGTGGAGAAGCTAAACATCAGTCCTGCTTTGGTTGTATTGTCCAGCTGTGACTCAGGTCGCGGGGCTGTGAAGGCAGATGGGATTCAGGGAATGGCACGCGCTTTTATCCTGGCCGGAGCTCAGGCTGTTCTCACAACACTGTGGAGGGTACCAGATGAGAGTGCTGCCATCTTTATGCAATTCTTCTACCAGTATATGATGGATGGTCTTGAGAGCACTGAAGCTCTGCAGAAAGCTATTCTCAGTATTCGCTGCTTTTGTAAATATTCTCAATATATCCACTGGAGTGGCTACCAGCTGACTGGCAGGGATATTTACCTTCAATACACTATTCCAGAGGAAGTACATAATCTTGAGAAGTTGCTGGGTAAAAGCAATGCGTTTCCAAGACTTCAAGATATCAAGCAGTTGGAACAGGGCCTGGTGGAGGCCACATGTTATCCCACTGATGTCCAAGTAAGTTTAGCTTTCAAATAAATGGGTTGAATATTAATGTTTGTTTTCAAAAATTTATAGTGGATATGCCTTACTCCAAACTACTTTAATAATATTTATTTTATTTTTTATTTATTTTTTTATTTATTTATTTTTTTTGTTTATTTTTTTAATTTCTTTTGACCTGTTATCATAGATTGTTCAAGGAACTCCAGGTTTTGATGCTCATGAAATTGTGATCGACTTCATTCACAATTGCTACAAGCAATTCACTGGTGGGATTTACTGGATTAATTGTGACCAATCAGAATTCATCACTGGAGGCTTAAAATATATTGAAAAGGCAAGTTTTGCAATTGTGTTTAACCTAATCAGTTTGTTGGATCATGGTAAGGATTTTTAATTCTAGTGCACAACTTGTGCCAAGTTGTTACTATTATCATTTCTTTTGTCTAGATTTAAGATTATTAAATTTATAGCTAAATTGGATTAGTCTGTATACTTTTGGACTCGAAGTAGTGAATGTGATCGGGCTTCATTGGTTTGGTTTGATAAGGTAGTGAGTAATAGGGCACATTTCTTTATGCGCGTCCACTTCCTTTGACAGTCAATTCATCTCTATCAAGACAAGAACCCAATAAGTTCTCCTGATCTCGGAGGAGGAAGACTTGATATCTTCATGTTCTGATTTAAGTTTCCTGTTTTTGTTATCACTTTGTCTTTCCTTTCCAGGTTTATACATATTTGATGTCATAGTTAGCATGTGATTTGCTTATATGATTATTAGTTATTATTTTGTATAAGTGCATTGTGAAATTTGTATTAAAAAAAATTAGTTAAGATTATAATTATGTGTATGTTCTTTATGCATTGTTAGTTCGATTTATAGTTCCAATTTATGTTATAGCTTTGATTTTTTTTTTGTTTTTTTGTTCCATTGTGTCATGGTTGTTGTTGTTGTTGGTTGTTGTGTTTTTTTTTGTTGTTGTTGTTTTTTTAGGTTATTGGGGGCACTTTGGAAACCCTGCAGTTGTCAGAGCTGAAGCAGTGCCTTGTGGTTCTTGATGGTTTGACAGAGCTACCACAATCAGAGTCTTTACAGCAGTTCATGGCCAACAGACACACCCACTGCATCATCCTTTACCATAGCTTCTATCCTCCTGGTGATCTTATTCGATCAGTAGACCACAAGCTTCTCCGTGGCTGTAAGGTCCACCACCTGGAACCTCTGTCCATGATTTTGTCTACTCAGCGAATTGTATACTCTATTCAGAAGGCAACACATTTCTGTCCCAAGAGTAAAGATCAGACGATTATTGAAAGAATTGCAAATTCGACTTCAGGATCTCCAATCCTTGTGAACATTTCTGCTCAACTTCTTTCTGCATACTTCAGCAATCCTTCACCTGATGAACTCCACGAGCGGTTGGAAGACTTTGCAGCATCAATAGACATCTCACATTCAAACGCTGAATCTGGTACACGGTCTTCCTCTTCTTCTAGATCTCCATCGCCCACCTGCACATCATTTGAGCGACACCTGTCCACCTATGTAAGCAGCTTGTCCTCCATTTCAATTCTGTCGCCAGAGTGTAGAGATGAATGGGACACTCCGGGGTCATATGACTCGTGGGATTCCATCACAGGATTGCTGAATGTTTGCCAGTTTGACACTGAGACCTTACTCCTGTTGAACTGCATGTCCCACTTGGGTTGTGGACCAATACCAGTATATACTGTATCAAGTCTGTCTACTCTTATCACAGAAACATCAGGAAATACTAATCTGGCAGGATCTCTTCTCACCCAACTCATGAGCAAGGGCTTTGTCAAACTTTATCCTTCTCCGGTGGTGTTTCATGAAATATTAAAACAACAACACAACACTGAAATGGAATTTGTATATGTTCCTACATATATAAGTGATTACATGTTGAAGAATTTGGACCATCCGAGCAAGACAGTAGCACTGGCAACCTGTTTTCGCACACTCTCTTGTTTAACTTCACCGTATGAAAATATTTTAGATGGATTGCTGAACTCACTGATCACACTATTCGAACTCCATGCAGATATCATGGGAGAATCATTTTATGGGGAAGTTTACAGATTATGCTTAGCACAACTTTAAACATTACTTTTGGCCTTATTAGCAAGAAACTGATTAGTTTTATATTATACTTTTGTTTAAAAATAATGCTTTAATCAATACCTTTATTGTCAGAGGGTATATAGACTCAAGTTGGTCACACAATTTGATTGTTTTAATTGCAGTATAACTAGCAACATAACTTTCCTAGAAAATTTATCACGTTTAAAATTAAATACTGTGCTTTTGTTCATAATATTCAGGGGTGATGGAAGTGGGGACACTCCTCCTTCCCTAGCTGTATTGCTTGGTTGTCTTCAGTTTTTTTTAAATGTTTAGATGATTAAAATGTTAGATCCAATTCTACAATTATTTTAAACTTAGTCTGCTTAGATAAAAGCAAAAGTTTTATTTTTTTTAAATGTGGTATGATTATATTGGGGGTTTGATACAAGGTGCCACACCTATGATATTATGTTGGCATAATATGGACGTACATCTCTAGCTAGCGTTTGAAGCTCCAACCCGGATAGCTCGGCTGGGGATGTCACGCACACATCATACCTGTCAGAGGTTAGGACGTGATCGTCAGCTAAACAATTTTAATTAATAATGGTGCGTTTTATTTGGAGAATATGCAGTGATAGTAAATTGTACACAGAAAAAAACCATGAATTGTACAGCTTTAAAGGAGTTGTTAGAAGGTGAATTGATATACTGAAATTGATGAATTATACTAAATGCTTTACGTTGGTGTAGAGTTTGTAACGAACAAATGCGCAGAAACTGAATATCCGAAAGAATTGGACGAGTTGCTAGCAGACACTGCCAAAACTGGAGTTGTCAGGTGAATACTATATTCGGAGACATACACACTTTTAAATGCCGTTAAGGTAGTCTTCACTTCAAGTATCCAATGGTTACTGTTTGTTTGGAAACTCTTGCTTACAGTGTATTGTATGTATGAATTACTATGTACTAGTGTACACACTATCAGGATCATGCATAATTCATTCTAATTTTGAACTCCAGATTCTCATGGAATTTATTGAAGCCACTGTTGAAGTTCCACTTACAATCTGTGAGTATCAATTTTAACTGTATTCAAATTAAAGTGCTCATTAGCATTATTTTTGCACCATCTTTAATCTGATTAGTAGGTTAATGACGGGAGTGTTAGCATGCTCGTGAATATACACCCTAAGATGATGTTTGTGTTCTACATTAGATGTAAGCATTTTTGCCTTTGTTGCTTTCCTTATGGCCAGTCTAGACCAGTGAGTGAGGAAGTGTCTGGGATTATTCCATTTTTCTCCAATATATTCTTTGTTAATTCAGCCTAGGATCTATTCAATTTTTGAGGAGGACTTGGGACAATATCAAATTACTGGGTTGAACTGTACACAAACACAGAATGCAGCTGCAAGCTTGGGATTAGGGGTTGTAATTATTGTAACAACAGATTCAGAGCTTTATGGCAGGAGATAGTTTTAAGGGTGGCCGCACATAGCAACGCAAACCGCCTGTAGATCCGGACATTAGTTTATTCCCCGCCAATAATATAATAGCGAGCAGAAACAATCACGCAGTAGCAGCAAAAGTATACTTCGCGAAGTTGTGGTGTCTTAGTTTCAGGTTGTCTCATAGCTGTTTATAGCAACACTCCATACAGTCGTCCTCGTCTGAGCTCACGCGGCAAGGTGCGCCAGGCTGCCTCTCCTCCTGTAGCCGTTCTCCAGGCTCTGCGCATTTGAGCTCGAGCAGATGGATCCAGCAGGCTTGATTTCTGAGGAGCGAAGACTTTCCAAGTTGCACAGCTCTAGGACCTTCACCTCGGGCTATCTCCACGAAACTGCCCCCTCTTCTGACACTTTGTTATGGTTGCATTGACGTTTGTTTACTCTTGATATAATTGGGCTCTTTTTAGAACCCATACAAATGAACTGAAACAAATTGCTCGCGACTTGAGTACGAGGAATGGGGGACGGGGTTATTTCATAAGAATTGCTAGTTTCCATATTTTGTATCAGTTTTTCTTGGAATCTAAACTTCACCACAACTTTAATTTAAGAAAAAGTACGAATAAATCATAAAGTAATATTAAAATGAAGAAGAACTCATTGTCTTGCAGTAGAGTATCAGCTAGGCTAGTAGTACACTGAATTGCGAAGCTCCAACTTACTGCACCACTCCAAGAAAAGTGCTACAAAGTTTTATAACCTGGCCTCGATATTTCCTCCAGATTCACTCTAAAATTAGTGAGCGGTGCCTTCGGCAGGTACTTTGTCCTTGTGTTGTAGTGGAGAAGCCCCTGTAAGTATACAAAAGTAGGAATCGTGTATAGCAACCATCAACAAAAAATTGCGTAGGCAGTGTGCAGTCACCCTTAAAAAATATAACTTTTATTTTTTGCTTAAAAGATTCAACAGAAACATAAGAAACTGTGTGCAATAATCACTGTAGCTAGCTATCCTATGGCAGACACAGTGAGGCCCAGACCAATGCAATAGTCATTGGAAATTGAACAATGTGTGAGATCGTTTCAGAACTATCTGAATGCCTATGTGGTAAGGTGTTGGTATAATTGAGAGTGAGCT
>WLWD01004756.1_pt1 | contig 37274 bp, 30 predicted proteins | sample 6712731 | NCBI WGS metagenome assembly WLWD01 (sample SAMN12718690, study PRJNA576275) | sponge metagenome | isolation source: marine sponge | host: Mycale hentscheli | place: New Zealand: South Island, Marlborough, Capsize Point | collected 2014-11-01 | reverse complement strand
CGCTACATAAAGGACCTATTGAACTTGAGTCTCTGGTAGAAACTGATCGAGGTATGTTACGAGCACTTGCCAGAATGGAGAGATTGGGGTTGGTTATTTATAGCGGTTTTACGCCCTCCGATGCAACGCATGTACTAGGCATGAGTGACCATTGGAATGCACAAGCTGCTGAGTTAGGCGCAAAAATCTGGGCGCGTCAAATGAGGCATTTATATGGATGTGGGAGCTGGGACCTAGATGATGCGATAGCGCCTTGCCGAGACATCTTTGATCTTGTGACAAGACAGATTAGTCAGAAATTGATTGAAGCTGGGTTGAATCAGCATGGGAAGCTGGTGGATTCACGGTCTTTGAACCTAACTCAGCTATTGACTGATATCGTGCTGAGAACCGGTGAATCGAATAAAGTTAAACCGCTATTCGATTTGCAGTTTGCCAGTGCCTACCCTATTGTGGCGGTGGGTGGTCCAGCGGGCGACTACTTTCCTCAGGTCGCCAAACTCCTCAATGTCGAATTGCATTTACCACCCCATGGAGAAACAGCCAATGCCATTGGTGCGGTGATGGGTGCGGTGGTTCAGATTTCCCACGTGACCGTGAATCAACCAGAGTTCGGCCTTTTTTATGTCTTCCATAAAGATAAGCCGATCAAGTTTGAAAATTTAAAGATAGCTTTGGAAGCGGCGACCCGTATCGCTAGAAAAGAAGCCCACGACATGGCATTAGCGGCAGGAGCATCATCCATTGAGATCAAGCTAAAAGAAGATCATAATCATATTCATCATGACATCGATGGCGAGTTTTTTGTGAGCACAACCATTACGGCGATTGCTACAGGCAGACCTAGACAGGGGACCTCTGAAGCAGTGTAAACTGCTTTAGAGGTTCGTGTGGAAACGCCTGTGCGTCCGGCGCATTGTCTGATATCGGGGGGTACTTTTTACGGATCGATTTTCGAGTTACGATGGACAACGAAGATTTAGAGATAACATCGGTGTCCGTGGTTCTATATTATTGTGATCTAAAACCGAATGCTCGATATCTCGTTCGATATTGAAACTGGGCCTTTCGGAGCCGCTCAGCTATGAGCTTACTCGATTCTTGATCCGTATCACCCAAACAGCGTGCAGACTTTATACGCCAAGATAACGTGTGCGTAATTCAGGCGACGCAATGAGTTGCTGAGAATCTCCCTGCCACACGCCCTGTCCCTTTTCGATAATACAATGTCGGTCAGCAATCTGGGTTAACGCGTCGAGATTTTTGTCGATGAGTAAAATGGTAAGTCCGGTTTCTTTTAGCTCACTAAGTCTGAGCCAGATTTGTTCGCGTATCAAAGGAGCTAAGCCTTCGGTTGCCTCGTCGAGGATAAGTAATTGTGGGTTTAGCATCAATGCTCTACCTATCGCAAGCATTTGTTGCTCTCCTCCTGAGAGCTGATTTCCCATATTATCCATCTTACTATTGAGGGATGGGAAAAACTCTAATACGCTATCCAACGTCCATGTTTTGCTCGATTGAGAAAAATTGGCCGCTGTAGCAATGAGATTTTCTCTGACTGTTAGGTTTGGAAAAATTTGGCGACCTTCAGGCACTAGGCCAATTCCCTTTTGGGCAATTTTATAGGATGGTAAGCTCTGGATCTCGTGTCCAAGAAAAGTGATCACACCTGTGCGAAGAGGAGTAATACCCATGATGGAATTCACAGTGGTGGTTTTCCCCATGCCATTTCTCCCAATCAATGTGGTCACTGTGCCCTTATCCACGGACATGTTCATATCGAATAGCGCCTGGCTATTTCCATAGTAGGTGTTGATGTCTTTTATTTCCAGCATCAGGAAGAAGGCCCTCCTAGATAAGCGGTTTGAACTTGTGGGTTGGTACGAATATTGCTGGGTTTGTCTGATGCGATGATAGAACCGTTAACCAGTACGGATATCGTGTTTGCTAGTTGAAAGACCGCGTCCATGTCATGTTCGATGAGTAGAATGGCTTTGTCCTGTGAAATGACGTTAAGTAGCTTTGTAATTTTTTCTGATTCGGAATGCCCCATTCCTGCCATGGGTTCATCAAGTAACAAGAGCTTGGGTTGCATTGCAAGCGCCATAGCAAGTTCAAGTTGGCGCTGTTCGCCATGAGAGATTTCAGAAGCAAGTTTCTCCATCTTATCGAGCAAACCGACTTGTTCGATGACTGAGATCGCCTGTTCTTTAATGCCCATATTTTCATTTGCTGGATGCCAGAACTGATAGGCATGTTTTCGTCTTCCTTGGGCAGACAACATGACGTTTTCCAATATTGTCATGGGCAAGATGATACTGGTAATCTGGAAAGATCGGGCGAGGCCTTGTTTGGCTCTTCGGTCTGTGCTTTCCTTTGTAATGTCTCTGTCGAGGAAAAAAATGCTGCCATCATCTGGCCGAAGGCCCCCAGACAATAGTGAAATAAGCGTGGTTTTTCCAGCGCCGTTTGGGCCAATAATCCCGTGAACTGACTTATCGGTGACAGATAAGCTAATATTGTCAACTGCTTTTACACCGCCAAAATGTTTGGCTAATCCAGCGGTTGAAAGTAAGGTTGGCTCTTTGTTCGTCATTTTTTCTCCTTATTTCTTATTCTTAAACAAAGCGGTAATTAGCCCGTTAGCTCCACCTTTTCCAAAAAGAACCAAAACAATAAGTAACAAACCGAAAATGAAATGCCAGTAAACCGTGATGCCAGAAAGCCATTCTTCGAAAAAAATGAAAAGTGCCGCACCAATCAATGGTCCAAATAACGCGTTAACCCCACCGATAACAATCATAAAAATCAGTTCACCAGAGTGAGTCCAATCCATCATCTCTGGACTAATAAAGCTGGTGAAATTCCCAAGAAACACCCCGGCAATGCCGCAAATAACTCCAGATATAACATAACAAACGAGTTTATATCGATAGGTATTGTAACCAAGTGCTTGCATCCGTTCTTCGTTGTGTTTGCTGCCGATAATAACCCGGCCAAATGGAGAGTTAATTATCCGATGGACGATCAAAAACGAACCCAATAGTGTGAGGTAAATACAGTAATACAAAGTGGTGTTGTTTTCGATGTCAAGGATGCTGGGAAACTCACTTCTTAATTCGATCACCAATCCATCATCCCCGCCATATTCTTCCAAACTCACAAACGTGAAATAAAGCATCTGAGTAAATGCCAATGTGATCATGATGAAATACACACCCTTGGTTCTTAAACTTACCATTCCGGAGAATAGGGCAAAAAGACCGCTAAACACGATGGCCAGCGCGAGATGCACAAAGCCATTGTAAATTTCATAGTAAGCGGGAATACCGACGCAGTAAGCACCGATTCCCAAGTAGGCTGCATGCCCGAGGCTAATCATCCCACCATAACCTAAAATCAGATTCAGACTTAGAGCTGCAATAGAGAGAACGAGAATCCGACTTAATAGATCAAGATAAAAAGGTTCATTGATCAACGAGAAAATTGAGGGAGCAAACCCAAGTAGTACAATGAACACTAGGTAAACTATGGTGGGGCCGGACATTTTTTTTGCTAAATGTGCGGACAAGCTGTTTTTAATCTTCATCACGGTCCTATTGGCTTTATAGGTGATGTTCAACTTTTGTGGGTCGGTGGAAACAGGCCTCTTGGACGAAAGGCGAGAATTGCTGCCATCAAGATATAGACCATCATGGCAGATAAAGCAGGTGCTGCCGTTTCTGCGTAGTTTGGGGGCATTGACAGTTTTAGAAAACCATCTAGGTAAGAACGCCCAAGTGTGTCAATTAGGCCGATAAGTAAAGCGCCAAAAAAAGCCCCCTTAATGGACCCTATGCCTCCCACAATGACGACCACAAAGGCGATAATAATAATTTCGTTACCCATTCCAACACTAGCCTCCGTGAGAGGGGCTATCAGCATTCCGGCAAATCCAGCCATTGCGGCACCAATCGCGAAGACAATCATATATAGCCTGTCGATATTGACGCCAAGAGCCGTGACCATAACTCGGTTCGAAGCACCAGCACGAATCAGCATGCCAAGATGGGTTTTATTCACTAGTAGATATAGCCCCCCAGCAACTAACAGACCCCCAGTAATGATGACGAATCGATACGTGGGAATCACAATACTTCCAATGGTGATCTGCCCGTCCAACGTGGGAGGGAGTGGAATCGTCATGCCCTGCGTACCCCAAAAAAAATGCACCACGGTGTCGAAGCATAGTATCAGCCCAAAGGTTACCAGAACGTGGTCTAAGTGGTCATTCTGATAAAGCCTTCGTGCGAGTATGGCCTCTACCAATGCGCCAATGATCAGTACTCCAACCAATGACAGTATCACAGCCAATATCAGTGAACCTGTTAAGCCAACAAGTGATGCACAAAAATAGGCGCCAATCATATAAAACGCACCGTGAGACAGATTGATAAAATCCATTATGCCGAATATCAATGTTAATCCAGCCGCAAGTAGGAATAACAGTAACCCCAACTGTAGACCGTTGAGGCATTGAATAATCAGAAGCTCCCAATTCATTTAAGAAGTCTCTGAAAACGTTTAGTTAACACAGAGTAGGAGAAAAAAATAGGCAGGCTCAAGGGACGAAATGTGGGCATGTCGTATAAATCAGAAGGCGTTCTCATGCGAAGATTCAAGACGAAGGAGTAGGCTGTTTTGCCTTTAAGCTGGCCGGTCATGATTTTTACGAAAGATTCCCTTGTGTCAGATTGAATCGAATGATGGATTAATGATAAAAAATGCATGTCAGGGGAAATTGAATTCCCTACTAACATGCATTTTATCTTTCACCAATAGTGGTTTTTAACGAATATACGTCAAACACTAACTTGTAGAAGTTCAGACTTGAGCTGACAGTTACCCGTTTATCAGTAGCTGTCTGTCAGATAGAGTTTAGTTTACAAACTTTTCTTTCCAGATCGCTTTACCGTCGATGAGTGTTTCCATCGGCGTTCTCCCAAGGCACATTTTACCCTGATGAGTTCGTTGAGTATTGTACTTGATAAGCCACTCGTCAAGATCAATCTGTAATTCGTCAACTGAATCATAGATTTTCTTGCGTAGGGTTATCTGATAAAACTCGTTAAGAATGGTCTTGTGGAATCGTTCACATATCCCATTTGTCTGCGGTGATTTCACCTTGGTTTTCGTGTGCTCAATGTTATTCAGTGCCATGTAAAGCTGATAATCATGCTGATCGGCTCGACCACAATACTCGGTTCCCCTGTCAGTAAGAATGCGCAGCATGGGAAGGCTGTGCTCTTCGTAGAACGGGAGCACCTGATCATTGAGCATATCCGCTGCGGTGATCGGTGTTTTGGTCGTGTAGAGCTTCGCATGAGCCACTTTGGAATACGTGTCCACGAAGGTCTGTTGATACACTCTGCCGATCCCCTTGAAGGTACCGACGTAATGGGTGTCCTGTGACCCCAGATAGCCGGGATGGGCGGTATCTATCTCACCACAGGCCACATCGTCCTCTTTCTTACGTTCCATGGCCGCGACCTGGGATTCAGTCAAAATCAATCCCTGCTCAGCCACTTTATTAGACAACGCTTTTAACCGGTCTTTAAAGCACGCTAAACCATGTCGCAGCCAGATACTGCGAACTCCGCTGGGTGAAACGAAGGTACCTCGTTTACGCAGTTCATTACTGGTTCGGCTTTGGCCATGGGCAGGTTCTTCCAGTGCGTAATCAAGCACGATGGACTCGACAGCAGGATCGACTCGGTTCTTGATGTTCGGGCTGCGACGGTTGCGATCAAGAAGCGCTTCGACTCCTCCTTCATCCGCCGCCGCTTTGTATCGGTAGAATGTATCGCGCGACAATCCCATCACCTTGCAGGCTTTAGAAACGTTTCCGAGCTCTTCAGCCAGATTCAGTAAACCGACTTTATGCTTGATGACTTTTTCGTTAGTATGGATCATTGAGAGTTACCTCGTTGTGTTTTGATATTGTTTGGTAACTACATCAAAACGGGTAACTCTCATTAAATCAACCCTCGCTTCGCTCGGATTGATTTAATACGGTGTCAGATTTGGTCTAAACTTCTACAACTAACTACAGTTTACATTTTTCAGCATAGGTGTCTTGATGGTTTTCTAATACTGTGCTGACGATTTCGTTAGTCCAGTTTCCATCAGCGTCTTCAGTAACTTCTCTTAGGTAGAAGTTCTGAATAGGAAAGTGATTATTTCCATACGTGTATTTACCCCGTACCGAATCAAAATTGGCTTGCTCCATTGCTGAACGTACGGCATCCATATCATCAACATCGCCACCGGCCCCTTCAACTCCACTATTGATCAACATAATAGAGTCATAAGCTTGGGCAGCGTAGAACGATGGGTATCTATCGTATTTTTCACGAAAGCCACTGACAAATTTCTGATTGCCTGGTGTATCAAGATCAGGAGACCAGAACATCGTGTTCTTGGATCCAAGTACGCCTTCCATCTTCGCACCTTGCAGTTTGGGCAATGAAATCGAGTCCACGGTAAAGACGGTATAAAGCGGCAGGCTTTCCACTAATCCAGCTTGCTGATATTGTTTCATGAAAGCGCCGCCTGCTTTGCCTGGATAGAACACAAATAAACCTTCAGCGCCGGAAGCTTTAGCTTTAGCAAGCTCTGCGGAAAAGTCCAATTGCGCATCTTTACCCCATTTGGTGAGATCCTTGCCAAGAATTTCTCCCTTGAAGGTTCGTTCAACGCCGGCAACCATATTTTTTCCAGCAGCATAATTCGGCGCCATTACGTAAATCGATTTCACGTCTTGTTGATTTAACACTTCACCCAAGGCCATTGGAGTTTGGTCATTTTGCCAAGAAGCTGAGAAGAAGTTCTCATGGCATAGCTTTCCCGCCAGTTGTGAGGGCCCCGCGTTGGCACTAATCAGAAACTTCCCGGCATCGAGCGCAGATTTTCTTGAAGCGAGTAAAACGTGTGACCAAATGAAACCGGCAACGAAGTCAACGTCATCCTGTTTTACCAGTTTATCTGTTTTTTGCTTGCCAATTTCTGGTTTGAAGGCATCATCTTCAAACAGTACTTCAATATCATTCCCTGACATTTTTGCGCCTAGATGCTCTACCGCAAGATTCACAGCGTCTTGCATGTCTTTTCCAATGACGCCCGCGGGTGTAGTGAGTGTTGTGACGAAGCCAATTTTCACACTATCGGCGTATGCATTACTACATAATAGCAATCCGGCGCATGTTAGCGCTGTGCCTAGTTTTTGCATCGGTTTTTTATTCATTTGGTTTTTTCCTCGGTAGGCGGTTTATAGCCTGTATTTCAGGGTTTTAGTTTAATCAATGGCGCTGAGCTTCCAGTCACGAGAAAGTGATAACTTAAGGAGTGTTCAGGCGCAATGAAAAAATTAGGTGACCTAAGAATTGTACACTCTTTATTGGCCTTAACAGGCCTACTAAAAATAGAGCTTCTTAAAATCAGTTTTAGTTACGAATGGTGCCGCGCTCGTTCATATTTCGACATATTCGCGTTTAAATGGCACCACGTCAATATCTAAAACCGTATCGAACTCCTGTGCAAAACGATGTCCATGATATACCGCAGCGGCGATCGTTGACGGAGCCAGGCAATCACCTACTCGGGTTATGGTTTTCAACTTAGTGCTGTTGTGATTGCTGCTCTCGTTGGATTTGCACAGGGTAGTTAATGCTGAATAAATGTCGTTGTTGGGTGCCCGTGACGTCACCAAAACGAGTGCGTCTGCGTCCATAGATATGATAGAACTGGAATTGATCTGATTGAAAATGATCTCAGCGTTTTCCACTTTCTCAATGCGATGTCGACACAAAATCGTTATTCCCAGTGAAAACAACCGTTGTTCAATTCGCTCTTGTTCAAGTGTATTTTGTGTCCATAAAGCGACCATATGAGCTGGTGTGACCAACGTTACCTTCGATCCGGCCTTTGCCATTTTTTCGGCAATAACACTACCCATATAGTAATGGTCATCATCGTAAATCACCACTCGATCCGGGGCTGAAAACGTCGCGCCCATAATATCGTCTGGGCTGAGCACAGGGATACTCTTGTCATGATCAATTGGACGGTGGTGTTCTCTGCCAATGCCGTCATTCCGCCATTTAGCCCCGGTAGAGATAGCAACATGCTGGAAGTGAAGTTCGTGGCTAAACTCGAGTACCTGATCGGCATCCAGTTGACTCTCTAGATGAATGTTGACATTGTCCAATTTAGAAATTTGCCCTAATCGGTAGTCAACTACTCGTTTCCACGCACCTAATCCGGGTAACGCGCTTTCTTTTAGTACTCGCCCACCTGCCTGATCTGAGGACTCTACTAAAGTAACCGAATGCCCTCTTCGGCCCAATGACATCGCGGCTTCGAGTCCTGCAGGCCCTGCTCCAAGGATAAAAATACCATCATTGCTACTCTTGGGGCGGATGATTTCTGGATGCCATTGCTTTCGATATTCCTCTCCCATGGTTGGGTTTTGTGTGCAGCGTATCGGTGTGATGGTCGAATCTCCTGAAACACAGATATTGCATCCGATGCATTCTCTAATGTCGTCTAAATCACCGTGCTCGATTTTTTTTGGTAAATACGGATCGGCAATAGAGGGGCGGGCGGCGCCAATCAAGTCAAGTACCCCTCTTTTAATCTGAGAGACCATGGTATCTGGGGATGTGAATCGGCCGACTCCAACAACGGGTTTAGAGGTCATCTGTTTAACGAAAGACGTATATTTCTCCTGATACCCTTCTTCGCTGAATCGAGAAGTTTGGGAATCGTTGGACCAATCACTAATATTGACATCCCATAAATCAGGTAGCTCAGCTAACATCTCCACGATTTCTCGCCCTTCAGTGCTACTGACGATACCGTCGGAAGTTAATAGTTCATCCACTGCCAAACGGATTGCGATACCACATTGATCTCCCACTGCTTCTTTTGTGTCTATCAGTAGTTCTTTCAGGAATCGCACACGGTTTTCTAGTGAACCGCCGTATTCATCTGTTCGCTGGTTGTGCCTTGGACTAAGAAAGTGAAAGGGCAATGATAAATCGTGCCCGGCATAGACATAAACAATATCGAAGCCGCAGTCTCTGGCTCGTATTGCTGCGTTTCGATGCATGGTGCGAACATCAGCAATATCCCTCTTTGACATCGCATAGGCTTGATTCGGGTCATAGCTATGGACCACTAGGTCTGAAACTCCCATGACTGGGAGCCGACTGTATCGATTGCCCCCGTCGTGTCCTTGATGAACCAGTTCAATAGCAGCTAATGCATCATATTTATGGATAGCGTCTGTGCTCAATTGCAGTCGCTTCATGTCCTCATCGTCCCAAAGTCTTGCCTCGATATAGGGCGACACGTCGGATGTGGGGTGGATTTCGCACTCTTCAGTGGATATGACAGACCAGCCTCCCTGGGCCTTCACACCACGTGTCGCTGCAATGGATTTAGGATAAGTATGTCCCATGCCATTACAGTGTGGGACTTGATAAAAGCGGTTTTTAGTGGCTACTGGGCCAATTTTGACTGATTCAAATAGGATGTCGTATCGCGAGTCTCTAGGCATTATTCTATAAAATAGCAGTGGCTAATGTTGATTAAGTATTGTTTAGAGATACCATGATGTTTCGGGTTTGCCTGATTCAACGAACGCGTCGTGCTCACAAATTTTGCAGCTTGTGTAAGCATTGAGGTAGTCTTGCCCCAAGTAATGCGCGAGACGATCACTTTGTCGCAGTTTTCTCATAGCATCATGGACATTCAAGGGCAAATCCGGATCAGGAATCTCACTCGCGTTTCCCTGATCAGGCTCTCCTGAATCCACTTGGTTCGTTATGCCGTCATGGATAGATGCAAGCAAAGTTGCCAGGGTCAAATAGGGATTGGCATCAGCTCCCGAGACGCGATGTTCAAGACGACGCGACGTTCCCGGGCTTTTTGGTATCCGAATAGCTACAGAGCGATTTTCATATCCCCAACTTGGTGTAACAGGCACAAAGATATTGGGCGCATATCGATGGTAGGAATTGATGTTCGGAGCGAAGATCGCCATGGATTCCGCCATGTTACGTTTAAGACCGCCGATGCTATGGCGCAGAAGATCACTACCACACTCAGGTGTGCCGTATTGCCCCCCTCCATCAAAGGCGTTTTCTCCCTTGTCATTCAACAGACTAATGTGAAGATGTAATCCACTGCCGGAATTGTTGAGGTACGGTTTCGCCATAAATGTGCCGAGGTATCCGTGCTTTCTCGCGATACTCTGTACTGCTCGGCGAAACAATACGCAATGGTCAGCTGCTTGCAATGGATTGTCATTGTGTTGAAGATTAATTTCGAATTGACCAGGTGCGTATTCGCCGGAAATCGCACCTGTAGTAACTCCTTGGTTCATACAGGTTTGAGTAACTTCGTTCAGATACAAACTAAAGTCTTCCACATCGTCCATGCTATAGACTTGAGTTGCATCCGTGCGCTGCCCGGTTAACGGAGATTCTGGAGGTACTAGGTTGCCTTGGTCAGGTAGTGTACCCTGAGGTCTGTAATTTATTTCTTTAGCGATGTTCGTTTGGCTTAGGCGAAGTGAGCGTAGCGAACGAAGCCAAAGCCAATAGCGAAGCTGCAATAGAAAGCTAAATTACAGACCTCAGGGTACACTACCATACTTCATTAACGAACTGCGCATCTTATGCTGCGGTGTTCATACCCGGAGGGCATGGAGCCATGTTAGGTATCCCTGACGACAGAAATGTAGGAAAGATACTGAACTGAGTTCATGAAAACGACCTGTTTACAATCACTAGTTGCCACGGACCGGGAGCGTTGTTGTCAACCACACTGGATAAGCAGACGCCAATGATTGGGTATTTGCCAGGACATATGTATAGGGAAACAGTGAGACAGAGAAAGGTATTGGGAAAGCGGGACAACGTTGTTAGCCCGTTCTTCGTTTATGAAAAGTGATTGATTCGAACATCAGGACCGGATAATCAAAATGCGCGGCGCAGAGAGCCTCGAGTGTGGTGTCTTTCCAATGCAAGCGCAATAAGTCGGTCAATCAGCGCGCAATAGCTCAGGCCGGAAGCCGCCCAAAGTTGGGGGTACATGCTGATAGGCGTGAAACCTGGCATTGTATTAATCTCGTTCAAGTAAACTTTTTCGCTTTCTTTCTCTACAAAAAAGTCAACTCTCGATAGCCCGGCTCCATCTACGGCTCTAAATGCTTTTACGGAGAGCTCCCTGATTAGGTTCGCAGTCTGTTTGCTTAGCTCGGCGGGAATAACCAACTGTGATTTTTGATCGAGATACTTGGTTTCATAGTTGTAAAAATCAGCACCAGGAATAATCTCTCCTAACACTGATGGTTCGGGCGCATGATTACCGAGGACAGCACATTCAATTTCTCGACAGTTCTCCATGGATTTTTCGACCACGGCCTTGGTGTCAAACTCTAGGGCATGGTCGATGGCGATTTTCAGTTGATCCTTATCATGGGCCTTGTTGATGCCAACACTTGAACCCATGTTAGCGGGTTTAACGAAAACAGGATAACCAAGGTCTGACGAAACATGTGTCATGATTTCATCTGGTTGAGAGTGCCAATCATGAACAACGATGACGTGATAAGGCGCTTGAGGTATTCCTTCTGCTTCAAAGACTTTTTTTGCCACCGCTTTGTCCATACACAATGAAGAAGCTAATACACCACAACCAACATAAGTGATTCCAGCCATCTCCACAACGCCTTGGAGCGCGCCATCTTCACCAAATGTACCATGGAGCACTGGGAAAATGACGTCCAGTACGGGCACTTTATGCTCCTTGGAAGACAAAGCATTAGCGCCGTTTTGAGCCGTCGCTAAATTACCTCGATCGTGTAAACTGAGGGATACAGCATAAGGTGAATCGCCAAGGGTTTCGTCAACACCCTCGTCCAGCCCGACAGGCTGTGCGCTGAGGGGCCTGACAGAACCGTTCTCTACGATGGCATCAAAATCACTGGTCAGTAGCCAATGGCCATACTTGTCAATACCGATGAGTGTTACGTCATATTTTTCCAAGTCCACAGCTCTGAGCATGGATCTGGCTGAGGTGACTGAGACTTCATGTTCACATGATCGTCCTCCGAACAAAATGCCAAGGCTAATTTTCTTGTTCATGGTATTCACAAAGGACTTGGACTCTATGCATTTGCGACTAATCGTTCTAGTAAGACTTAAGAGCCAAAGTTACTAATTACGTCGTTGCAGATATCAATCAAGGAGCCAATCCAAGGCAGAATAGCGACCATCAAAAGAACATTTACTGTGAGTGCTGCCTTGCTATCTGTTCTTACGGTGACTGGCGCACTGTGACCTTCAACTGGATCGTCGAAATAGGCGAGCTTGATAATTCGTAAATAGTAGAATGCACCAATGACTGCCAATATTACCGCAGTGACAGCGACCCAGAGCAGCTGAGCGTCTACTAGAGCTTGAATAACTGAAAGTTTGGCGAAGAAACCAGCTGTGGGTGGAATACCAGACATGGAAAGCATCAAGACTAAGAGCAAAAATGCCAATCCTGGGTTGCGCTTACTAAGTCCGGCAAGATCACTCAATTTATCGAATTCATTTCCTTCACTAGCGAGACACAGAATGACGCCAAACGACGCAGCACTCATTGCTGCGTAAACAATGACATAAAGTAAGGACGCGCTATATCCTGTTTCAGCGCCACTTAAAATGCCAAACAGAAAGAAACCCATGTGAGAGATCGTTGAATAAGCCAACATTCTTTTTAGATTATCCTGAGCGATGGCAATTATATTGCCGATTCCAACTGACAAAATGGCAAGAATTATGAGCATTTGCTGCCACATGTCGTGCAGCTCTCCTAGCCCTCCGACAAGCAATCGCATAATGATGGCGAAAGCGGCAATTTTTGGAACTGATCCCATAAAAGCAGTGGTTGAGGTAGGTGCTCCTTGATAAACGTCGGGAACCCACATGTGGAACGGAACCACACCCAGTTTGAAAGCGAGGGATACCACTACAAATACCACGGCTAAAGCTAGAGCTAGATTACCTTGATCAATGGTACTTAGTGTGGAACTAATAACGGATAACTCCAATGAGCCTGTCAACCCATAAATTAGAGACATACCATAAAGTAGGATGCTAGAGGCCAATGCGCCAAGCACGAAATATTTCATTGCTGACTCGACAGCCAATTTATCATCTCGGTAAAACGCGATCATCGCATATAGACACAAAGACATGAGTTCCAAACCGAGATAGAGAGAGAGTAAGTGGCTAGCTGAAATCATGACCATCATTCCAGTGACACTAAACAGACCGAGGACATAATATTCACTTTTAAATATATCGCGATCTTGGTTATATTGCCGAGTGTAGGTGAACACAGTAGTGGAAATTAGACAAACAGCGATTTTCAAAAGTGCGCCCATTGGGTCGCTGATAAATAGACCATTAAAAGCGATAACCGAATTGCTTGAAAAGCCATTCAAAACCAATAAGGCTGTGGCAACGAGCGTAAACAAACTAAGCCAGTAACAGGCTTTGTCTCGGCTGCTTTCTTTCAAAAAAAGGCCGAGAATCAGGATTAATGATGCCATGGCCGCTAAAAAAATCTCGGGCAGCGCCATCGCAGTTTTTAGGCTGACTAAATTCATGTCTGGACTCATTAAGGCTTATGGCAATTTTGAAATAGCGATATGTTGCAACAGGTCTTCGATAGTTACGTGCATAACTTCGAGGATGGGGTTTGGCCAGACACCAACGATGAGAACCATTGCTGCAAGCATAGACAACATGATGATCTCACGAGCGTTAACGTCAGTTAAAGAATGGACGTCTTCGTTAACAACTTTGCCATATATCACTCTCTTGATCATCCACAGTGTGTAAGCTGCGCCGAAAATAAGTGTAAGTGAGGCGATAATTGCGAACCATGGGTTAGCTTGAAAAGCACCGAGAATAACGAGAAACTCTCCAACAAAGCCAGAAGTCCCCGGTAAGCCCGAGTTGGCCATAGCGAACAGCACCACAAACCCCGCAAAGATGGGCATCTTGCTAGCAACACCACCATAGGTTTGAATCATTCTAGAGTGCAGGCGATCGTATAGTACGCCAACGCAGAGGAATAGGGCGCCAGAGATAAATCCATGAGAGATCATTTGCATCATCGCACCCTCGACCCCCTGTGAGTTAAAGATGAAAAGGCCCAAAGTGACGAAACCCATGTGAGAAATTGAAGAATATGCTATCAGCTTCTTCATATCTTGCTGAACCAAGGCAATCAAAGCGATATAAACTACCGCGAATAATGATAGCGTGATCATTAACCACGCGAGTTCCTGGCTCGCATCCGGGGCGATAGGCATGCTAAATCGAATAAAACCGTAACCGCCCATTTTCAACATGATGGCGGCTAGGATGACGGAGCCTCCGGTAGGAGCCTCGACGTGGGCGTCAGGTAACCAGGTGTGAACCGGAAACATAGGAACTTTGACTGCGAAAGCAGCAAAGAAAGCCAAAAATATTAGGATCTGAGTATTCATGTCGAGCTTTACCTCATGAAAATCCAGAATATCGAAACTACCTCCGCTAACATTGTGCAAATATAGCAAAGCTACCAACATCAACAATGAACCAAGTAGGGTATACAAAAAGAACTTAATCGTCGCATAGATACGATTAGGACCGCCCCAGATTCCGATAATGACGAACATTGGAATCAACATCGCTTCCCAGAAAACATAAAAGAGTACTGAGTCAAGAGAAGCAAAAACACCTATCATGATGCCTTCCATGATGAGAAACGCAGCCATATATTGCGCAACCCGTTCGGTGATCACTTGCCATCCAGAAATAACAACAATAACGGTCAATAGCGTTGTTAATAGTATTAAAGGCATCGAAATGCCATCCACACCAAGATGATAGTTTATATTGTAGGATTGGATCCAACTAGCTTTTTCGACAAATTGCATTGTCGAAGTAGAGGGATCAAAAAGGGTGTAAAGCGGGATGCTTAATAGGAACACCAGAATGGAAAACCCCAACGACAAGCCACGAACCATCGTGGCTCTCTGATCACTTCCCACCGCCAAAATTGAGATACCAGCAATGACTGGAAGCCAAATAAGCAGACTTAAGAGGCTGTTTTCTATATCTAATGGATTCATCAAAACCAAACAAAGAAAGTAATGAGTGCAAATAGGCCGATGATCATGGCAAATGCATAGTGATAAGTTAAACCGGTCTGAACTTTTCTTAGGGCGCCGGAAATACGATTAACTGAATTAGCCGAGCCGTTGACAAGAGTTCCGTCGATTAGTCCTGCGTCGGCATACTTGTACAGAAATTTTCCTGCCAGTACAGAACCCTTAGAGAATATTGTCTGATATAACTCATCGAATCCGTATTTCTTTTCAAGGATGATGTACACCGGACGAAACATTTTTTGTATTTTTCCTGGCAAAGCCAAGTTCTTACAGTAGCAATACCAAGCGAAGACAACACCGAAGATGGCGAGCCAGAAAGGTAGCGTCTGAATCCCGTGACCGATCGCGGCAAAAATCATGCCTATGCCGCTGGTGCCTTCATATCCTTGTGCTAGTTCGTTGACTACATCGTGCTCAGGTAGTATGAAAATAGAACTTCCAAAAAAGCTGCCATTAAGCACCGGTTCGAAGAACATGAATCCGGCTAATACCGATGGAATCGCTAGGGCTAATAGCGGAAACGTGACAACCGTTGGTGATTCGTGCAAATGCTTTCTTGTATGGTCGTCTGAACGATTGCTCCCGTGGAAAGTCATAAACAGTAATCTGAAAGAATAAAAGGCGGTAACGAAGACACCGAGAAGGACAGCAACATAGGCGTATTGAGCGCCCCAAAGATCGCTATGATGTACGGATTCGATGATGGCGTCTTTGGAGAAGAATCCTGCGAAAGGTGGGATGCCAGCCAATGCGAGCGAACCGATAACTGTTGTTAAATAGGTGATAGGCATAATGGTTCTCAAGCCTCCCATCTTTCTCATATCCTGTTCATGATGCATAGCGATAATTACCGAGCCTGCACCGAGGAATAACAGCGCTTTAAAGAATGCATGGGTTCCAAGGTGAAAAATGGCAACCTCATAAGCAGAAACACCGAGAGCAACTGTCATATAACCCAATTGGGAAAGGGTGGAATAAGCCACTACCCGCTTTATGTCATTTTGCACAAGTCCAACTAAAGCCATAAGAATTGCAGTGGTGGAACCAATAACGAGCACGGTAGATAGCGCCGTTTCAGAGAGCTCGAACAAGGGCGACATTCGCGCGACCATGAAGATGCCCGCCGTAACCATTGTTGCTGCGTGTATCAACGCTGAAATCGGGGTAGGGCCTTCCATTGAGTCCGGTAGCCAGACATGCAAGGGCACTTGAGCCGACTTACCCATAGCACCAATAAACAGCAAAATGCAAGTGACCGTCAGCCAATTCCATTCTCCAAAAGGTGACATCACAGTGGCGTCTTTGATTCCATTCGCACCGGCGAAAACGGCTGAATAATCTAACGAACCAAACAGATACAAAACTGCTGCTATGCCTAGGAGAAAGCCAAAGTCACCGACTCGGTTTACCAAAAATGCTTTCATGTTAGCAAAAATGGCCGTTTCTCGATCATACCAAAAACCAATCAGCAAGTAAGAAACGAGGCCAACTGCTTCCCATCCGAAGAATAACTGCAAAAAGTTATTCGACATAACCAGCATTAGCATTGCGAAAGTGAAGAGGGAGATGTAACAGAAGAAGCGTTGATAACCTAGATCTGAAGACATGTATCCGATGGTATAGATGTGAACCATCAATGAGACAAAGGTCACAATGATCATCATGGTAGCGCTTAGCTGATCGATTAGAAAACCGATCTGAAAAGGAATGTTACCGCTGATTGCCCATGTATAGAGTGCCCCATTAAAGGTGTTGCCGTCCTTTACGTCAGCGTAAACAACGAGTGATAGAACAAAAGCGATCGCCACGCCGGCTATGGTAATGGTGTGTGCTCCTTTTCTCCCAACAACTTTTCCGAAAAGGCCGGCTATAATTGATGCGAATAGGCAAACCAGAGGAATAGCAATGTAAATATTCTTCATCCTTTTAGTGAATCAAGTTCTTCTACGTTAATGGTACTGCGGCTACGAAATAGCACAATCAAAATAGCCAATCCTATCGCGGCTTCTGCTGCTGCGACAGTGAGTATGAAAAATACAAAGATCTGGCCAGCAGTGTCGCTGAGGTAATGTGAAAACGCCACAAAGTTTATGTTTACAGCAAGTAAAAGAAGCTCAATAGACATCAATAAGATGATGAGATTTTTACGATTCAGGAATATACCAACTACGCCAATGGCAAAGATCAGCGCAGCAAGAATCAGATATTGTGACAATGGAATCATGATGTCTCCTCGTTTGAAGAAGGTGATTCGACGGGAGATAAATCTATTGGTTTGTCTGATGGCATTTTAACGATACGAAGTCTGTCTTCGCGCTTAACTTTTACCTGTTCACCGGGGTTAATGTATTTGTTATTTGGTCTTCGACGCATTGTTAGTGCTATGGCAGCAATAATGGCAACGAGAAGGATGAAAGCGGCAATTTCGAACGCGTACACATAGTGGGTGTATATTTGTTCTCCCAGCTCCCGGGTGTTGCTGTACTCTACTCCTTGAGGAGTAGGGTTGAGATAATCCGCGGGTAAGAAAGACTGGTGCATAACTAATGCAATTTCAGCCACTAAGAGGGCTGCTATAATGCCGCCGATAGGTAGATAACGTGTAAAACCAGCTCGCATTTCAGCGAGGTCGATATCTAACATCATAACCACGAAAAGGAAGAGCACCATAACGGCACCAACATAGACCAAGACGAGGACAATGGCGAGAAACTCCGCTTCCAATGTAATCCAAACGCAGGCGGCACTAAAAAAAGCGAGTACCAAAAACAATGCTGATTTAACTGGGTTTCGTATGGTCACAACCATGGTTGCGGCGATAACCAATACGGCACTAAAGAAGTAAAAAGCGATTTCGAAAAATGTCATCGGTATGGAGCGTCCTGTTTACGGGCTGCGGAAATTTCAGCTTCAAATTGATCGCCAATTTTGAGTAGATCCAGCTTTTCAATTAGACGTTCGCCATTGGATTCCATATGAAACTCATGAATATCCGTTAATACAATGGAGTCGACTGGACAGGCTTCTTCACAAAATCCGCAGTAAATACATTTAAACAAATCAATATCGTAACGAGTGGTACGTCGGGTTCCATCTTCCCTTTCTTCTGAATCAATGGTGATAGCAAGTGCCGGACATACCGCTTCGCACAATTTGCAGGCAATGCAACGTTCTTCCCCGTTGGGGTAGCGACGAAGAGCATGTAAACCACGAAACCGAGGAGACTTTGGTGTCTTTTCCTCAGGATACATGATCGTTGTTTTCTTACGAAATAGTTGTCGTCCGGTCACACCAAGACCCTTTCTCAGTTCTTTAAGTGAGAATGTCTTGTATAACTGTTTGATATCAATACCCATATTGCTATCTCTTATTCGTAATGTTTGATGTTGTCCTACCCAAGCTGTATTCGTTTTTTGATCACATGCTTCGTCAGCTGAAGATGAAACCAACTGGTGTATAAAACTTGGCTAAACCAATTACAGCTATCCAGACGAGGGTGACGGGGATCAGTACTTTCCACCCCAATCGCATAATCTGGTCATATCGGTAACGAGGAAATGTTGCTCGAAACCATAAAAAGAAAAATGCCACCGCAGATGTTTTTAACCCGAACCACATAATGGGTGGGATCCATGTAAACGGTGCCATATCCACAGGAGGAAGCCAACCGCCGAGGAACATCAATACAGTGAGTGCAGCGATAAGAATCATGTTAGCGTATTCAGCCAAGAAAAAAACCGCGAATGCCATACCAGAATACTCGACATGAAAACCGGCTACAATTTCAGATTCACCCTCTGCAACATCGAAAGGTGCGCGGTTTGTCTCGGCAACTCCTGAAATGAAGTACACTAGAAAAAGAGGAAACAAAGGTAAAAAGTACCATTGCCAAAAACCACCTGCTTGGTGTTGAACAATAGTGGTAAGGTTAAGGCTACCCGCTACCATGAGAACGCCCACTAGGGCGAACCCCATGGCTATTTCATAAGCAACAATTTGAGCCGCAGAACGCATAGCGCCTAAAAAGGCGTATTTTGAGTTCGACGCCCAACCAGCCACAATAACGCCGTAAACACCCATCGAAGTTAGCGCTAAGACATACAACAAACTGGCATCAATATCAGCCAGTACTAGTGTATCGCTGAAGGGCATAACGGCCCATGCAGCTAATGCAGGCGTCAAAGATAGGATAGGTGCAATAAGAAATAGAAACTTATTCGACTTTGTGGGAATGATGATTTCTTTCATCATTAGTTTTAATGCATCCGCAATCGGTTGTAACCAACCTTTAGGCCCTACCCGATTGGGGCCAACTCGTGTTTGCATATAGCCAATGACCTTACGTTCAGCGAAAGTGAAATAGGCCACACAAATCATCAGTGGTAGCACAATGGAGACGATTTTGATCATGATCCAGACAACGGTCTGGAGAGACTCAGGTAACCATTGCGTCAGTGAAAGATAAAAATCATGCATTATGCTTTCTCCAAACTAACCGAGGTGTCCGCACCCAAAGGAGCCGTTTCCAAGTGACCTGCTGAGATGTAGACGCAGTCATTGGGGACTCGATTATCAAGGCGGATTGGTAATACTGTATTTCCTTCTCCATTAGTCGTAACGACCAGTGTTAGATCACTATCGCTAAATCCATATTTTTCCATCATTTTTGCATTCAAACCTGCCGCAGGAGGCGGATTATCGGCAGTTTTCTGTAGAGCCTTTGCATTTCGTAAGGTTGCTTCAGCACGATACATTGGAGTGTCAGATATTCTCTGTAGCCCACGGGTATGATGATAATGTATCGTTGTATCTGAATTTTCTTGTGTCTTCCCTTTAGGAGAAGAGAGATTCTCAAAACTCACCTCAGAGGTGACATCATCGAGGGTTATCTGATCAAAGCCGGAAAATTCCATGAAATTACCTAAAACTCGTAAAATTTTCCAAGCTGGTCTCGACTCTTCTTTCGGCGGTGCAGCAACAGATGATTTTTGTACCCTGCCTTCACAGTTTACATAGGTTCCAGCTGCCTCCGTGAATGCGGCCATGGGAAGAATAACATCAGCATACTTCATAACATTGGAGCTTTTGAAAGCACTGATTTGCAATACAAAGTCGGCTGCTAACATGGCATTCATCGCGGATTGGCCATCAATGTGATCAAGCTCGGGTTCGCAACCCAGTAATACGTAGGCCTTTAGCTTTGCTGCGAGCATATCCACTGTGTTTTTACCAGCCTCTCCGGGGGTGCAGTTCGCTACCCAACCGGCTACACTATTAGCTGGTGGCAAAATGACCATCCGCGCATCAGTGATGTCACAAATCCATTGCGCAATGAACCGAATAACACTGGCATCTTTGTGTTGCTGGGCGATAGCACCTAGAGTGACCATCGTTTGTTCCTTTGAACACAGTTGGTTTGCGATATTTGAGATAGCGGCAAGATGCTGTGTATCATTGTACTGTTCATTGGGGCTAGCCAATAAAGCTATTTGTTCCGGTACATCGTTTTCTTTCAGTTTCGAAACTTCCACTGCCAGCAACGCAATTTCGTTAACCAAACTAGCAGGATTCGAAACAATGTTTTGTGCCAAATCAAAGTTCATTTCGTAATCCATTACGCCGATAACATTTATTTGCGCTTGATTTTTGAGTGTCGCCTCTCGTAGCCTCAGGGACAGAAGCGGCTGTTCTTTGCGAATGTTTGAACCGATGAGAAGCCCGGCATCCAAGTTACTGAAGTCAGCGATAGGTAGCTGTGATATAGGGAAACGAGAGGCGGTAGAATCATCTCTGAAATCGAGCTGTTGCAATCGGTGGTCAATATTGCTGCTGCCCATTGCCTGTAATAACTTTTGGAAAAGGTGGAACTCTTCAAGCGTGGACGAAGCACTAGCAAGTCCGCCAACATGGTTCCCAGAAGAAGACTCAATCACCGTTAAAAGCCCTGCTGCCGCATATTTTAGAGCTGATTCCCAATTGACTTCTCGCCAACCGCCGTCATTTTCGGGATTGCCATCACGAATCATGGGAACTGTCAGGCGCTGATCACTGTTAACCGCTTCGTAACTATAGCGGTCACGGTCCGCTATCCAGCAATCGTTGACTTCCGTGTTTTCTATGGGCAATACTCGCTCGACCTGATCGCGTAGCGTTTGTACGTTAATATTGGTTCCCACACAATCATGGGGGCTGATGGATGCGTGACTTTGCAATTCCCAAGAGCGTGCGGCAAACCGATACGGTTTGGATGTTAGCGCCCCCACGGGACATAAATCGATCATGTTTCCAGAAACTTCAGAATCAACGGACTGATTAAGGAAGGTACCAATTTGCGTGTATTCTCCACGACCTGGAGCGCCCATTTCCATGATGCCCGCAACCTCTTCGCCATACCGAACGCAGCGTGTGCAATGAATGCATCGTGTCATTTCCGTGGCGACCAGCGGTCCGATATCATGGCTTGCTACAACTCTTTTGCGCTCCAGAAAGCGGGATTCGTCTTTACCATAGCCCAGCGCCTGATCCTGTAGGGGGCATTCGCCTCCTTGATCGCAAACAGGACAATCCAGAGGGTGATTAATAAGCAGGAACTCCATAGTTCCTTTTTGAGCTTCGCGCGCGAGTTTTGACTTGGTGAAGACCTTCATGCCATCCATAATCGGAGTTGCGCAAGCTGGAAGTGGCTTTGGTGCTTTTTCCACCTCCACTAGACACATGCGGCAATTGGCTGCAACGGAAAGCTTGTCGTGATAGCAGAACCGGGGGATGTAGATGCCAGCCTTGTCGGTGGCTTTAATCAACATTTCTCCCGCTTCTACTTCTAGCGTTTTTCCATCTACTTCAATCGTCGCCATTTTTACGCAGCATCCGCGGTCATTTTGTTTTTACTTTGATCGCTAGTATTCCCACTAGCGTCGACAATTTTGGCTTCAAATTCGTGTCTATAGTGCTTTAGAAAACTTTGCACTGGCCATGCAGCGGCGTCGCCAAGAGCACAGATCGTTCGTCCTTCAATTCGATTAGCGACATCGAGTAAGGTATCGAGATCCTTGCTGACACCTTTTCCCGTATTAATGCGATGAAGGATGCGATACAACCAACCAGTTCCTTCTCTACATGGCGTGCACTGACCACAGGACTCTTCATGGTAAAAATAGGATAAGCGTTCGAGAACTTTAACCATGTCAGTTGTTTCGTCCATGATGATGACAGATCCAGCACCTACGGCTGATCCGTGATCTCTCAGCGAATCGTAATCCATGTTAGCTTGCATGACGGCATCTGCTGGCATAACAGGCACAGATGAACCACCGGGTATTACCGCTTTCAGCTTTCTCCCTTTCCAGACGCCACCCGCCATTTCTAATAATTCGCTAAATGGGGTTCCCATTTTAATTTCATAGTTACCCGGTCTTTCGACATGTCCAGATACCGAAAAAACCTTCACTCCACCTGCATTCTCAACACCAAGTGCTTTGAACCACTCACCGTCCATCCAATTGCCATCTGCGCGAAGAATCGCGGGAACTGAAGCGAAAGACTCGGTATTATTGATAGTGGTCGGCTTTCCGTACAACCCGAAAGCGGCAGGAAAGGGGGGTTTAAAACGGGGCTGGCCTTTTTTTCCTTCAAGAGATTCAAGTAAGGCGGTTTCTTCTCCACAGATATAAGCACCGGCACCTAAATGAGTATAAAGATCGAAATCAAAACCGGAATCAAAAAGGTTTTCGCCAAGCAATCCAGCCTCATAAGCTTCTTTCATCGCAGCTTCCATTCGTTCGTAGGGCTCCCAGAATTCACCTCGAATGTAGTTGTACCCTTTAGATGCGCCCATTACATAGCCACCGATTGCCATTCCTTCAATGAGTGCGTGGGGGTTTAAACGTAAAATGTCGCGATCCTTGCAGGTGCCAGGTTCCCCTTCATCCGAGTTGCAAACCACGTACTTCTGACCTTCAGCGGCCCGGGGCATAAAACTCCACTTGATACCCGGAGGGAAGCCAGCACCGCCTCTACCTCTTAAATTGGAAGTTTTTAGTGTATTGATAATATCGGTATGGGGTGTCTGTTCCCGAAGCACTCTTTCAAGGGCCTGATAACCACCATTTTCTTGGTATGCCTTTAATGTCCATGATTGTTCTATGGATGGATCAGGTAAGCAGACATTAAATGTCTTGCGTACAGTATTAAACGTATTGTCAGTCATGCCGATATCTCAAGACAGGGAGTCCAAAATCTCGTCGATGCTTTGTGGCGTGAGATTCTCAAAATAATCCCGATTTACCTGCATCATGGGAGCGCCAGCGCACGCTGCGAGGCATTCTACTTCCTTCAATGTTACTTTGCCATCAGCGGTGGTTTCGCCCAATCCGATACCAAGCCTTTTATTTAGATGTTCCACAACTTCATCGCTACCCCTGAGCATGCAGGATATATTGGTGCAAACACAGATTTTATTTCTGCCGACTGGTTTTAATTCATACATCGAATAAAAGCTTGCAACTTCGTAGGCTCTAACTGGTGGAACTCGAATCACGCCAGCGACGTATTCAATTAGTGGTTCACTAAGCCAGCCATGTTCATCCTGTGCGATGCGCAATGCAGCCATCAACGCTGATTGGCGTCGATCAGCCGGGTACTTTGACAATTCGTGTTGAATCTCCCGTAGGGAAGTATCAGATAGCATTAGCGGTCAATCTCTCCAAAAACGATGTCTTGAGTGCCAATAATGGCGACCATGTCCGCGAGCATGTGGCCCTTAGACATTTCATTTAACGCTGCCAGATGTGGAAAGCCCGGCGCACGAATTTTCAAACGATAGGGTTTGTTGGCGCCATCCGAGACCATATAGATACCAAACTCACCTTTTGGATGTTCAATCGCGGCATAGGCTTCACCAGCGGGTATGCAATACCCTTCCGTAAAAAGTTTGAAGTGATGGATGAGTGATTCCATGTCTCCTTTCATATTTTCCCGAGATGGTGGCGCCAGTTTATAGTCATCCAGCATTACCGGCCCGGGATTATCCTTGAGCCACTTTATACATTGTTGAATAATACGATTTGACTGCCTCATTTCCTCTACCCTAACGAGGTAACGATCATAGCTGTCACCATTTGTCCCGACTGGAATATCGAAATCGATTCGGTCGTACACTTCATAGGGTTGTTTCTTACGTAAATCCCACTCTATACCTGATCCGCGAAGCATTGCACCACTGAAGCCCAAGGCCTTAGCCTTTTCAGGAGAAACGATACCAATATCTACCGTCCTTTGTTTCCAGATACGATTATCGCTAAGCAGGGTTTCATATTCATCGACACAACCAGGAAATCTATCTGTGAACGCTTCGATAAAGTCAAGTAAAGAACCCTCTCGATCCGTATTTCTATCACGGGTTTCATCATCAGAATGACGATCGGTGGCGGCGTACTTGGGCATGGAATCAGGTAAGTCCCGATACACACCCCCCGGCCGATAATAGGTGGCGTGCATTCTTGCACCGGAAACTGCCTCATAGCAGTCCATCAGGTCTTCACGTTCCCTGAAGCAATATAGGAATACTGACATCGCACCAATATCTAGCGCGTGCGCACCGAGCCACAAGCAATGATTAAGTATTCTCGTGATCTCGTCGAACATAACACGAATGTATTGCGCCCGTAGTGGTGGTGTCACACCAAGCATCTTCTCGATGACCATGACATAAGCATGTTCATTGCACATCATCGAAACATAATCCAATCTATCCATGTAACCAATGCTTTGGTTATATGGTTTTGATTCCGCCAATTTTTCGGTGCCGCGATGCAATAAACCAATATGGGGGTCGCAACGCTCAATGACCTCACCATCCATTTCCATGATGATCCTCAAAACACCGTGCGCCGCAGGGTGTTGTGGGCCAAAGTTCATGGTGTAGTTACGAATTTCAGACATCATTAGGCTCCGTTGTTCTCAGTGCCCTTCGACCTGAGGCTATTGGAAAATATATCTTTTCTAATAGTGCGAGGAACCAGAGTCCTTGGTTCAACAGTCACCGGCTGGTAAATAACTCGGCCTTGATTCTCGTCATAACGCATTTCCACTTTCCCTGAAAGCGGAAAGTCCTTTCGAAATGGATGGCCAATAAAGCCATAGTCTGTCAGTAGGCGTCGCAAATCGGGGTGTCCCACAAAAATAATGCCAAATAAATCGAATGCCTCTCTTTCGGACCAATCTGCGCTGGGCCACACGTCGATAATCGATGGAATGGCGAGTGAGTTTCCATCTTCCAGCCCTGCTCTTAAACGAAGTCGGCAATTATGCTCAAGTGACAGTAAATGATAAACCACTGCATAGCGATGCCCTTTCCATGGATTACCTCCTTCCTTACCGTAATCTGCGTAGTCTACTGCGCAAAGGTCCACCAGAATATCAAAACGGGTTTCATGGGCATCCCGAAGTTTTACGCATACTTCCACAATATCCTTGGCTTCTACCTCACAGGTGATTTCTCCCCATTCGGCTTGACATGAAATAAACGAGCTGCCAACAAGATCGGGCAGTATTTCGGCTAATGTTGACTGAGTCGTCATAGAAAGAATGTCTTAAGTTTTCGCTTAGTAGTTACACCGGCTTTAGGTCTGAGTGTGCTGGTCTCCAATGCACGAGATGCATTATTCTATCTCTACATTTAAACGACACGGGCAATGGTGTTGGTCTTCTTAATTTTCTTCTGCAATTGCAGGATGCCATAAATCAATGCCTCCGCTGTAGGCGGACAGCCCGGGACATAAACATCGACTGGAACAATGCGATCACACCCCCTTACAACGGAGTAAGAGTAGTGGTAATAGCCACCACCGTTTGCACAAGAGCCCATTGAGATCACCCATTTGGGCTCCGGCATCTGGTCATAAACCCTTCTAAGTGCAGGTGCCATTTTGTTTGTGAGCGTGCCAGCGACAATCATGACATCAGACTGCCGAGGGCTAGGGCGAAAAATGATCCCAAAACGATCCAAATCGTAACGAGCTGCACCTGCCTGCATCATTTCCACTGCACAGCAAGCTAGACCAAACGTCATTGGCCACATTGAACCAGTTCGTGCCCAATTTATGAGTTCGTCCAGTTTGGCGGTCGCGAAACCTTCTTGTAAAGTACCTTCAAGTGCCACTTGCTTCTACTCCCATTCCAATGCGCCTTTTTTCCACTCATAGATAAACCCTACGACTAGAACCCCGAGGAACAGCATCATAGCCCAAAATCCGAAAACACCGATTTCGTCCAATACAATAGCCCAAGGAAAAAGGAACGCTATTTCAAGATCAAAAATAATGAATAGTATCGCCACTAGATAGTAGCGAACATCAAACTTCATACGAGAATCTTCGAATGCCTCAAAGCCACATTCGTAAGGTGAAAGCTTTTCCTCGCTCGGTTTGTTAGGTGCTAGGACTTTCCCTGCTGATATCGCAATCGCACCTACTCCCAAACCGACGGCAAGGAATAATAAGATGGGTAAATAATTCTCCAGCAACTCTCACTGTCTCCTGTGGTTACGATTAATGTTCTGGCTGTTTTTGGCCATTTTAAGGCCTATGACCTAAATCTGGGAATGGAAGACTAAATATGTCTTTCGGTTGGTTCGACTGGAAGCACCAAAGAGATTCTGATTTTTTCGGCCACGGAGTCTATTTGCTACTAAAGCTTCAGTCAAGATAAGGCGAAGCGATTGTAACCAAATATCTGTGCTTTTTATAGGCCCCACGGGATTTTTTATGATTACGAAGGGGAGGGAGCTTTTGAGGATTACTACAAAGTGCCGAAGCGGGTTTTGCATCGCGTCTAATTTAGGAGTCAGATTGGGTAAATTAAGGACTCAGCTCACTCGAACGCTGCCAGTGGAGGATGAGTCCATTGGCAGCGTTTACTTTATACTCAAGACCAGATTGCCGAATTGGATACTATGAGACGATGGTCTGAACTTCTACAGATAACCTCAGTGTCCCGGTGTACAAACGGAGTTTTGCGAGTCTTGTCTAAACGCTTCTAATCCTGTTTGTTTCATAGAACTTAACTTACGTAGCGTTTGGGGTTAGTACAGTTTTGGAGCCCCAAGCTGTTGATGAATTTGATTAACTGCATCAGGCTCTAGGCCCAAGCCTTGGGCAAGCGAATGCAGATATTGTGCTTCTGGATTACTGTCTAGGTCGATGGCGGTGAGGGACATCGCGTATACCTGATTGGCCATTAACTTCGGGACTCGACTAACAAACTCTTCGGTATTCAGTGGCTTTGACAGTTCATTATTAATGAATTCAATCTCACTCTGGTCAACTTGACCCAATTGACCAGTTATTTTTGCTTTCTCTTCTTCATCCAGTCGTCCATCTGCTTTAGCTGCGTTGATCATACCCTGAAGAATCAAGGTGGCCTGTTCGTTAGCTTGGGCATAGTCGAGATCAGGAGAATGATCGGCAAACTGTCGCGGTTGGGCGTTTTGCTGAGCTGCTTGTTCGCTATGCCCGAATTGGTTCAATGCGGCTCCTACCAGCTTGCCAAGATCCATGCCTTCGCCTTGATCGCCTTGATTTTTCTGTCCACCTAACAGTCCACCCAGTAAATCACTGATGTTTCCCCCCTGTTGTGGCTGGGGCTTGGACCCGCCTCCCAATACGCTACCCATCAAATCTCCCAGTCCACCACCGGAGCTTTGCTGCTCGCCTTGAGCCCCTCCTAATACGCCACCGAGAATGTCGCCTAATGGGCTGTTGCCGGACGAAGACTTTTGGTTTCCTAAAACGCTCCCAAGCAAATCCCCAAGTCCGCCGCCACTTTGATTTCCTGACTGATTGCCAGATACTGCGGCATTAACAACGGATTTCAGGATGTTTGAACCAGAGCCTGCTGACATACCGCCGCCGCCCAATAGTGCACCTAGGATTTTTACTGCATCAACCATACGTTCTCTCCAGAATAATAAATGTTAAGGAACCTCGGCATAAGACAGGGCGAATCAACTTGATTGTTCACTCCTTAAGCTCAGAGATTCGTTAGCGCTACAAGTCGCGTTGTTCTCGCGATTTAATGACATTTTAAAAAACAGATTTTACCTTCTTATTGGGATTGTAAGGTAGTCATTAAACGACCAGATTTTCCACTTAGTGATTTCAAACTTGACTTGAGGCTTGGCCCTCCTTCTTTTTTCTGTATTGGTAAATGAACACAGGCTCTTGTTGGGAGATCGACAACGAAAAAAGAGGTGGAGGAAAAATCATAAAATTAGACTTAAGGGGAAAACTCTCGCTAATATTTTCCACTAGAGTGCCACAAGCAATGATTCTGATTGAATTGAGTTTGATTTTGACCACAACATCTGTTTTCCAAATGGTATTTTCGGTCAGGGGTTTTCTATTTTATGTGTAGGGTGCCGCTGCAAAAGTCTGGGCGAGACGAAAAGTGAACGGAGTTGAGGCGCGAATCGTGCGTAATAGTCGTTCCATTGCGAAGATTTGCAACAAAAAGCCGTTCGTTTCTCGCTCAAGTCGGCCGACCATGACTTTTGCAGAGGTTTCTTAATCAGGTAGTGTACCCTGAGGTCTGTAATTTATTTCTTTAGCGATGTTCGTTTGGCTTAGGCGAAGTGAGCGTAGCGAACGAAGCCAAAGCCGGTTTTTCAGGCTTTAGTATTGAATGTTGAGCCATCAAGTCGTTCCATTTTTGTGACTTACGCAAATGTGGAGACAACCCAATGACCCAACCTGATTACCCTAACCTATATGAAGTAGTGATGGAACAATTGATTCAACATGGCCCGCAGGCATTTCGTGATGTCATTACCGCGATGATGAATCAGGCCATGCAGATCGAACGATCCCAGTTTCTGGGTGCGGTGCCCCATGAACGCAGTGATAATCGCCGTGGCCATGCCAATGGATTCAAACCCAAACAGGTGGACACGACCCTTGGGACGCTAAATCTGTCGATACCCAAGACGCGTAATCACGGTGAGTCCGGGTTTTACCCGCACAGTCTGGAACAGGGACGACGCAGTGAGCGCGCGTTGATGCTGTGTGTGGCTCAGATGTACGTTAGTGGTGTCAGTACGCGCCGTGTGGAGAAGGTACTGGATCTGTTCGGTATTGAGAAAATATCTTCGACTCAGGTGTCCCGTGCAACGGCCCTGCTGGACGATGCTCTATCGGTTTGGCGTGACCGGGCCCTTGGAGAGATTCGGTATCTGGTACTGGATGCGCGTTACGAACGGGTCAGGATGGATCATGAGGTGGTGGATGCGGCGGTGCTCAGTGCGGTGGGTATATTGCCGGATGGCAGACGCAGTGTACTGGGCGTGCAGATCGCGACCAGTGAAGCGGAGATCAACTGGCGGGAGTTTTTACAGTCTCTGGTAAAACGGGGGATGCACGGCATCATCTACATTGCCAGTGATGACCACGCGGGCCTCAAAGCAGCGAGACGTGCTGTGTTTCCGGGGGTACCGTGGCAGCGTTGTCAGTTCCACCTGGCACAAAATGCGGTCAATCATGCGCCGACAGCAAAGGTTCGTAGTCGGATTGGTGGTGAACTGCGTTCGGTGTGGAATGCGACGGACGAGGCATCTGCCCGCGCTCAGTTGGAGCAACTGGCGGCCCGTTACGAGTCAGATTACTCAAAGCTGTCGCAATGGCTGCTCGATAACGTTCCTGAAGGACTGACGGTGTTCAATTTACCGGAGTCGCATCATCGAAAGATGAGAACGACGAATGGAATTGAGCGTCCGATCCAGCAGGAGATTAAACGGCGAACCCGGATTGTACGGGTCTTCCCGAATGAGGCATCTTTACTCAGGCTTGTCAGTGCCATCCTCGTCGAGATTGACGATGAATGGAGCAATGCCGACAAGCGATATATCGTGTGGAACGACGATAATGACTCAACCTAAATCAAAGTTACAGACGTAGGGTTGCACAATCCTTAATCATTGTGCTCCCTCAAGAAGAGTAGCCCACTTTGATTTTTCATATCACTTTATGCCGACGATTGCGGGTGACTATTTTGGAACAGGGCGTTTGAGGAGGGCCGCGCTAATCGCCAACCTTCCCACGAGAATCGGATTTCTCCGGCGGTCACTTCTCTCGTTTCTAGTGCGTTTGGGTGATGCATCTAATTGGTTGAGATGCATTATTTTGCTTTATTGTTTGTTTGCTTTTCATTATTAAAACTTATCAATATCATAAATATTTACTGATTTTAGTTTTGCTAAGTATGATCTAATTGTGTTTCCTTTTTTAACTTTGAAATAATCTGGTTTTTAAGTCTTCTCGATCTGAAGTTAATGATGCTATGAGCCAACTTTGTTGGCACTAAATGATGTTGAATTCATCGTTTGGCAAGCTGTTTAGATTGAAATTGTGTCGGGAATGTGACGCTCGCGAACGCTGATATGTCGTTTGTGATTTTTAGAAGCCGAAACGTTATTTCTTTAATTTCATTTTTTGAGAGCTTAGCCGTGGTAAACGACAGCGTTGATAGATATTTAGAAGCATATGTAAGAGACCAGAGTTTGGCGGAGAAAATGATTCCTACAGTGGGAACCATGTACCGCGATAAAGGTGTGGTGATCACCGTTTTTGGGCGTAAACTAATGAATGCGTCCACAATAGATGTCATTAAAGCTCATCGATTGGGTCGCAGCATGATTGGAAAACCCATGCCATTAACACAGACCACCGAAGTGCTGGATGTGATGATGAAGATGGATTTGGGTAATTCTCGAATTGATATTGGAAAGCTGGCATACCAGTTTGAAGCCTATTCCAATGAAGATCTCAGTTCCTTCCTCGAGGAGTCATTATCAGGTGCGATTCGTGACCAAAGTCAGAGTATCAAGAAATCACAGGATGTGGTGCTTTATGGATTCGGTCGAATTGGGAGAATTTTAGCTCGGTTGATGATTGAAAGAACGACCTCCAGTAATAAATTGAGCCTAAGAGCGATCGTGGTACGCGGTGGTCGTGATGGTGATCTGGAAAAAAGGGCAAGCCTTTTACGTCGTGATTCGGTACATGGGCCATTCAACGGTTCGATTATCGTTGATCAAGAGAATAGTGCAATTATTGCAAATGGCAATTATATCAAGGTCATTTATGCTGACCAACCTGAAGATATTGATTACACTGAATATGGCATTAGCAACGCTTTAGTTGTAGACAATACAGGTGTCTTTAAGGACGAAGCTGGATTATCTCGCCACTTGACTCCCCAAGGTGCTTCAAAGGTCTTATTGACTGCTCCAGCGGGCGGAAATATCAAGAATATTGTTTTTGGTGTCAACGATCATATGATGGATAAGGATGACAATATTATATGCGCTGCGTCCTGCACAACTAATGCAATCACACCAGTGCTTAAAGTGATGAATGATCTTTATGGTATTGAAAATGGGCATGTTGAAACCGTCCATTCATACACTAATGACCAGAATCTGATTGACAATTATCATACTGCTGATCGGCGGGGCCGAAGTGCACCGTTAAACATGGTGTTAACCTCAACAGGGGCAGCGAAAGCCGTTTCAAAAGCATTGCCTGAGTTGAAAGGGAAGTTGACGGGTAATGCTATTCGAGTTCCGACGCCAAATGTATCAATGGCGGTCATTAATTTAAATCTGTCCAAGCCAACAACGCGGGATGAATTGAATGATCAAGTTCGCCAGATATCATTGGATTCGCCGATGAGCGAACAAATTGATTACTCATCTTCTAATGAAGTTGTATCATCAGATTTTGTTGGCACCCCGGAACCAGCAATCTTTGATTCGGTTGCAACTATTGTTGAGGGTAGGAGCTGTGTGTTGTATGTTTGGTACGACAATGAGTTTGGTTACTCAACTCAGGTTATGCGAGTGATGCGGCAGATGGTGGGGCTCCATATTCCACGATTTCCAAAATAGCTGGTGATAACCGGGTCTTTAATTTCCCGTCTAATTGATGTGTGATGTTTCTAGTGCCGCCTAAGGGCATCGATATTCTGCGTGTTACCCATTATTGATGCCTGTATGTTTCAAGATAGCTGGAGTTACCGTGTGTTGGGGTTTAAGAGTTTGGGGTCCGATTCAAGGTTAGAGGAATAGGCTAAGTGGACACTGGACTACTTTCACTCTTCTTTGGGTCGTTTCTCGCGTCCACGATTATTCCCGGTGGCGTAGAAGGCTTGCTCTATTGGCTCGTGAAAACGAGAGAGTATTCATTTGCGGAATTATTGGTCACTGCAACATTGGGTAATACACTTGGTGGCATCACTACATTTTACATGGGGGGGCTTCTACGACGTGGCGTGACACGCTTAGCTGAAAATTCGAACCGGCAAGAGGCACTTGATCCACCTTGGCCAAGTCGTGTGGTCCGTTTATTTCAGCTTAAGGAGAGTTCCGTAGAGCGAGTCAGAAAATGGGGAGTACCTGTCTTATTTTTTAGTTGGTTGCCAGTGGTTGGCGATCCTCTGTGTATTGCCGCTGGTTATTTGAAGCTTCCGGTTTGGTCTAGCATCACTTTTATTGCTGTCGGAAAATTTTGCCGTTATCTAGTTTTACTATGGGTGATTCTATAGTGGAGGGTGCTTTCAGCAGGGTAAAGTGGATACTTATGAGCAATGTCGTTTGATCACAATCAGGAATGCATCGCCATGTCTGTAGAAGTTCAGACTTGAGCTGACAGTTACCCGTTTATCAGTAGCTGTCTGTCAGATAGAGTTTAGTTTACAAACTTTTCTTTCCAGATCGCTTTACCGTCGATGAGTGTTTCCATCGGCGTTCTCCCAAGGCACATTTTACCCTGATGAGTTCGTTGAGTATTGTACTTGATAAGCCACTCGTCAAGATCAATCTGTAATTCGTCAACTGAATCATAGATTTTCTTGCGTAGGGTTATCTGATAAAACTCGTTAAGAATGGTCTTGTGGAATCGTTCACATATCCCATTTGTCTGCGGTGATTTCACCTTGGTTTTCGTGTGCTCAATGTTATTCAGTGCCATGTAAAGCTGATAATCATGCTGATCGGCTCGACCACAATACTCGGTTCCCCTGTCAGTAAGAATGCGCAGCATGGGAAGGCTGTGCTCTTCGTAGAACGGGAGCACCTGATCATTGAGCATATCCGCTGCGGTGATCGGTGTTTTGGTCGTGTAGAGCTTCGCATGAGCCACTTTGGAATACGTGTCCACGAAGGTCTGTTGATACACTCTGCCGATCCCCTTGAAGGTACCGACGTAATAGGTGTCCTGTGACCCCAGATAGCCGGGATGGGCGGTATCTATCTCACCACAGGCCACATCGTCCTCTTTCTTACGTTCCATGGCCGCGACCTGGGATTCAGTCAAAATCAATCCCTGCTCAGCCACTTTATTAGACAACGCTTTTAACCGGTCTTTAAAGCACGCTAAACCATGTCGCAGCCAGATACTGCGAACTCCGCTGGGTGAAACGAAGGTACCTCGTTTACGCAGTTCATTACTGGTTCGGCTTTGGCCATGGGCAGGTTCTTCCAGTGCGTAATCAAGCACGATGGACTCGACAGCAGGATCGACTCGGTTCTTGATGTTCGGGCTGCGACGGTTGCGATCAAGAAGCGCTTCGACTCCTCCTTCATCCGCCGCCGCTTTGTATCGGTAGAATGTATCGCGCGACAATCCCATCACCTTGCAGGCTTTAGAAACGTTTCCGAGCTCTTCAGCCAGATTCAGTAAACCGACTTTATGCTTGATGACTTTTTCGTTAGTATGGATCATTGAGAGTTACCTCGTTGTGTTTTGATATTGTTTGGTAACTACATCAAAACGGGTAACTCTCATTAAATCAACCCTCGCTTCGCTCGGATTGATTTAATACGGTGTCAGATTTGGTCTAAACTTCTACACCATAACGTATGAGTTTTGTCTCTCCAACACCACTTATCAATAACAAGCTCTCTTTGTCTCTTGGTAATTTTATCGCCATTTCGATCAAAGTCGCATCATGGAAGATAACATAAGGTGGAACGTTCTGATCTTTGGCAAGCCGTTTTCGGGGTAGTGTACCCTGAGGTCTGTAATTTATTTCTTTAGCGATGTTCGTTTGGCTTAGGCGAAGTGAGCGTAGCGAACGAAGCCAAAGCCAATAGCGAAGCTGCAATAGAAAGCTAAATTACAGACCTCAGATTACACTACCGACCCCATTGGGAAACACAATGGGCTTCATCAATGGCTATTAGTGAAAGCGTTGTATTTCTAAAGCGCTGGAGAGTGTGAGGTTGTACTAGTCTTTCTGGGGCAATGTAGAGAATTTTGATCGTTTCGTTGGCTACGTTATCTAATACTTTTCTTTGTTCTGCTGCTGATAGACTAGAGTTCAGAAATGCAGCTTCGATGCCAATTTGTTGCAAGGCGGAAACTTGATCCTGCATCAATGCAATCAGTGGTGATACTACAATGGTTAATCCTTTTCTGAGTAATCCTGAGATTTGATAGCAAATGGATTTCCCCCCTCCAGTTGGCATGAGAACCAAAGTGTCTCGACCCTCACTAGCAGTTTTGATTATCTCCTCCTGTCTGCCGCGAAAATGCTCATATCCGAATAGCTGGTGGAGGAGTTCAAGAGGTTGTGATGACATGGATTGATTATATCGGCAAACCATTTTTCAAGCTTGAAATAAAGACGTCAGATTGAGATGGTGATATTTTTTGCTCATGGCATGAATATACATTCTTAATGTGTCTTTCACGTTATCTTACTCCCTCGCAATCTCACTTTTCTGCGTCTTCTAGCTAATGGAAAAAAAGGGGGGGATTCTGCATTAAGACAGAATGTGGTTTGATATAATATAAGCTTCCTTCCTCTTAGAGCGTGCAACACCTCTGTCATGACGATAGGTCCTTCTATTTCATCCCGATTCGAAAAATCATCAGTGACAGGACTGGTCTTTGCCATCGTGGGTGCATTACTATTTTCATTCAAACCGGTGTTGATTAAACTGATCTATCAGCAACAAGTGGATACGGTTACTATTCTGGCCTATCGGATGTTGTTTTCATTGCCTTTTTATCTCGTGGTTGGGATTTGGGTTATTCATCGAAAAAGAGCAACTTTATCAATTAGGGCTAGGGCTATTTTTCAGGCGATTGGCCTAGGAATCGTTGGCTATTATGGTGCCGCTTATGCCGACTTATATGGATTGCAGTTCATTAGTACGCAGTTGGGTCGAATGATTCTTTTTACTTATCCAACACTGGTGACATTATTTGGCTGGTGGTTATTGGATTACCCTATTCGAAAAGGGACTTTTAGAGCGTTGCTTATCTCGTATGTTGGTATAGCACTGATTTTTTCCCACGACTTGCAGTTGTACGGCAGTGATGTGATGCAGGGTGCTGGCTGGGTGTTTTGTTCAGCTGTCGCGTTTTCGTTTTTTCTGGTTTTTAGTAAGGCTCTGATTGGTGGACTCGGCAGCAAATTATTTACTTGCATTGCAATGAGTTCAGCGGCGGTGATGGTGTTGTTGCACTATGCGCTGCGGGGATTTGGCGAGATGCCAAACACTCAAGGATTGAGTCTCATTCTGATATTGGCAGTTTTCAGTACAGTCTTGCCGAGCTTCTTCGTGTCGGCGGCAATCAGCCGAATAGGTTCCTCACGAACCGCCATTGCGGCTTGTCTAGGGCCGGTGATGACGTCGATTTTAGCAGTCTGGTTATTGGATGAGATATTTAGTTTTAATCATTTTATTGGCCTGGCTTTGGTGGTCATTGCTGTTGCGTCTATATCGATTTCACGGGATGAACCGGTGGGGAAAGGTGGTTAGTTTGGTTAGGTTTCCGGCTTAAAATTCAATGGTACCTTGGTTGACAACTACTTTAAGTTAAACTGATTTAAGTTGAACAGGAGGGAGGTGATCTCCCAATCTGTTATTCCTAGGGGGTTAAGAGGATTCTATCGCTATCGTTTTGGATTGCTAATGGCTGGTTCCTCTTGCTAGGCCGTGGATTGTGCAACCCTACGTCTGTAACTTTGATTTAGGTTGAGTCATTATCGTCGTTCCACACGATATATCGCTTGTCGGCATTGCTCCATTCATCGTCAATCTCGACGAGGATGGCACTGACAAGCCTGAGTAAAGATGCCTCATTCGGGAAGACCCGGACAATCCGGGTTCGCCGTTTAATCTCCTGCTGGATCGGACGCTCAATTCCATTCGTCGTTCTCATCTTTCGATGATGCGACTCCGGTAAATTGAACACCGTCAGTCCTTCAGGAACGTTATCGAGCAGCCATTGCGACAGCTTTGAGTAATCTGACTCGTAACGGGCCGCCAGTTGCTCCAACTGAGCGCGGGCAGATGCCTCGTCCGTCGCATTCCACACCGAACGCAGTTCACCACCAATCCGGCTACGAACCTTTGCTGTCGGCGCATGATTGACCGCATTTTGTGCCAGGTGGAACTGACAACGCTGCCACGGTACCCCCGGAAACACAGCACGTCTCGCTGCTTTGAGGCCCGCGTGGTCATCACTGGCAATGTAGATGATGCCGTGCATCCCCCGTTTTACCAGAGACTGTAAAAACTCCCGCCAGTTGATCTCCGCTTCACTGGTCGCGATCTGCACGCCCAGTACACTGCGTCTGCCATCCGGCAATATACCCACCGCACTGAGCACCGCCGCATCCACCACCTCATGATCCATCCTGACCCGTTCGTAACGCGCATCCAGTACCAGATACCGAATCTCTCCAAGGGCCCGGTCACGCCAAACCGATAGAGCATCGTCCAGCAGGGCCGTCGCACGAGACACCTGAGTGGAGGAGATCTTCTCAATACCAAACAGATCCAGCACCTTCTCCACACGACGAGTAGATTGTGCAACCCTACGTCTGTAACTTTGATTTAGGTTGAGTCATTATCGTCGTTCCACACGATATATCGCTTGTCGGCATTGCTCCATTCATCGTCAATCTCGACGAGGATGGCACTGACAAGCCTGAGTAAAGATGCCTCATTCGG
>WLWD01001760.1_pt1 | contig 37296 bp, 20 predicted proteins | sample 6712731 | NCBI WGS metagenome assembly WLWD01 (sample SAMN12718690, study PRJNA576275) | sponge metagenome | isolation source: marine sponge | host: Mycale hentscheli | place: New Zealand: South Island, Marlborough, Capsize Point | collected 2014-11-01 | reverse complement strand
GGCTGTTGTTTCATAACTATCTGATGGTTGAGCACTCTTAAATACTTTCATAAACATTTAGTACAAAGCACATAGTATCAAGAATAGCACAGCAGCCACCAGTTCTGTTTACCAACAAAAATGCAGTTTTGAAGTATATTTGAACGTGATTTGTAAACAAACTACTACTGTTGTCTATATGTTATTTTTCAGTTTTGGTTTAGAAAATGCTAGAATCAAATTTTAAAGGAAATGTTTTGAGACTCCAACAGGGTGTTTTTAGCAATTTTAGTATTACACTGAGTCCTATAATTCATTATGTAATACCTCCAAATGGTAAATGTGTTTTGTAATACAAGTAGCAAAATGCAGAAATTCAAATTGTATCATAACATACACTTTTATGTACTCCTTTTAGACGGTTCATACATGAATTCAGTAAAATAAACAACTAACGGAAAAACAATTGAAGCAGTAGCTTCAACAGCTAAAAATCTAGCTATAAAGATGTTATTCTTGAATACTTCATAAGAATGCTTTAAAATTAAGTAGTATCAAATCATTAGCATATGCCAGGATAGTACAAAAGGTTCAGCATTAAATCTAGTCTACATCCAATTACTAAATCAATATATCTTGGTCAAACATAACAGCAATATAAACCTTTCTACAAGAGGATATAATTAAATGATAGCTTTATTAAAATTTGTATCCAGTCGATTCCCATGTGTCAAAATACAGCTTGTTTGTGTAAATGTATAGTTGTTCTGCCAAAACTTCAAATCTAACATAATTACAATTACATTTAGCAATGGCCAATTCACTTGTTTGTTTGTTTTTTAGCATGTGGTAGTTTCAGTCAATGAAAAAGATTTTAAATATAAGTACACTTTGAAGCCATGAAACTGTAGTACTATAGCTCCAACATCATATCCACAATCTTCAGAGAACAAGTAGTTTTAAGTTACCTGAAGAACTTGTACTGTAGACAATTTATTGCATTCATTGTGTTCTCCAAATTCTCATTACACTTGTTCAGTGCCTTGTTTGTAACTCTGCTTGAATCATATCAATATTTATCTCACTGCTCTGTATTACAAAACTCCAGTAATTTATATCCTTGGGTGTGACTAGCTATTAACAATACAACAAAATACACAAGCAGACAGTGAGGGTCTAGACTCATGTTATTATTTTTTTACTGTTACACTTGATTATAATTTTTCACTCTTTGTAAAAACGGTTTATTTTTAATATTTTACGACCCAAAGGTATAGAGTTTGTAATAAAAAGTTATCTTAAATTTAATATCATTTACATGAATTAATATAAGAACATATAAAAATGATATATAAAATTAACAATATGCTATGAAAACATTGGAACGCTATAATAAGTAAGTACAAAGTAAAATACAATGAAACCTAGTATTTTGAAATCAATATTAAATTCACAAACTAAGTGCACTAATTTTACCAACTGCACAATGCCAATAATAACACATGTTCATCACAACAATAACTAAATATCAATTCACTTATGAAATGTGTAATAATCTTCAGCATATTGGTAGACATTACAAATATCTTCTCTCTTACGATAGCGATATCTGTGAGCTGTTATCATAAACAATATCAATGTGATGACTCCAATAATGAAATAGATAATCAAATAATGGAATGCACAGCCAAAACTGAACTTTTTACTGAGAGAAAAATGTAACAATATAGTAGAGATCAACCGCAACACTGCCCTACTGAAATAATAGAGTCCAAATAAAAGTCCTTTCATGTATCGAGGACTCTGACAGCAAATGAACTGCCAAACTGCTATGTAGAATAACATTTGACTAAATGCCAAGCAAACTTGTAACAAAGTAGGTAATAAAAACTCTGGTATTGTTACATTGAGGTTGTCTATGGTACTAATATTGACTATTAAACATGAATCTCTGAGGGAATAATGTTTGTCTCTGGAAATAATGCCACACACTATCATAATAAGTTGCATAAAAATTCCAATTATTAAACTAGCACCAATCCTTTTAAGAATGCTAACTGTGTAATTGCAATTAAATGGTCTAATGATTAGAAAAAAGAATAGGATGAAAATAGTGACAATAAATGACGAAAGTGTAGCATTTTTCAAAATCATTCTGTGGAGAAAATTAGAATTGTACAACTCTTCGTGGTGCCTATATTGAGCCAGTACTGTATTTCCAGTAAATTCCAGTAAAAAATATGGACACACAGCAATTAATACTTTAACTATATTTATCATGACTTTTACATCTTCTACTTGCTCTGTAGTGAATGGTCCTCCATATCTTTGTTTTCCAAAGTCTAATCTAGATGGACGTTCATCATCACAATACGTGAATGCACTTCTCCTAATTGGTTTTTTGTGTTTGATGGCAAAGGACATAACACCATATACTAACTTGTAAGTATTTCCTTTTGTATTATGATGTTGAAATTAAGAGCTATATTTTTCTACCAGGAACAGTATGATCACTGAAAAAACAACTGAAACACTGAAACAAACATCAAATGCAATGATACTTCCATTGCTCATAAATATAATATTATTTTGTACCATCCATCTGAAATTAAATGGGCTTTTATAAACTTTTATCACTAACTCTGTTAATTGGTCTGCTAATAGAACCATCACAAGGTAAAAGTCAGACTAATAGGTTGGATCATCTCTAAGTTGCTCTATTCCAAACTGGACAATATTTGTAATGAATAGTACTCTTCCAGCTAAATAACCTATTATTGAAATTAATAGGAAGGACACTAGTATGAGAAGTTTGTAATCTTTATTATTAGGTACTGAACAGAGCCTGATAACTGTTGCCACATAGAAAATGCATTAAAGTAAACAGGATGTGGCTTAGGGCAATATTTTTTCCATATCACCTGTGTTCATAGTTATTACGTTGGGTTATTACGTCCCCCTAGGTAAATTTCTTGTTACCAAGGTATTCGCGCATGAGCAGTACCTAATAAATTTATTATCCATTGGATACCCGAGAATATCACTCGTCTGATTGGCGGTATTTACGCTCATGCCTGCGGCACTCGCGTAAATACTAAGCCAACAGACTCGTGATATTCTCCTGTATCAAATGAATAATATATATGTATTGGCTATTGACGATATGAAAATTCAAAATAGTAAAATGAAGAATTCAAATACTATCATAAACTGAGTACTCACTTTCAAGACTTTGTACTGTCCATACTTGATGTCTGCTAAATATCCTGCTAAAGGAGAAAGAATTGCAATAGTAGCTTCTATTGTTAATAATAGGCTAGCAAAAAGGCTTTTCGTTACAGTTATTACAAAAGCGGGATCTAAAATTAAATAATATATTGAATTGTTCACCATTTGCCAGGACAGTATCCATAGCACAGTTTTATGCTTAGTCCAGAAGCTGTAAAATTGAGTACTCCAACAAACCATATTAATCATTTATAGCTTTATAGCTTTGACGGTTAGCGTACGGTATTAATAGACATGATATAACGTTATCTGTGAATATAAGTTCCCAATCAATAACACAAGGAAACAACTGATGAAAAGGTATGAAGCTGTCCTTTAATACCCTCAGAAAATTAAAATTGCTAAATGTATTTCCTTGGAATGAAAGTGAAAGTAATGTAATGTTAATAATATTTGTATTTTTCATATCAAGTGAAAATTACTGTCAGTATTGTGATGATAAACTAGAGTTAGATTGCTGCAACAAATTTAATGTTGAAAAACCTATTAGACATTCATGTATTTACTTTCAAGATATACACTAAAAGTTTACTTTCAAGATATACACTAAAAGTTTATTTCATCTTAATGGACATTATTTTGCTTAACTATAACTGTCAGACATAACATGCTACTACAAATTAGGGCTTAATGAAAATAATGGTTATTTTTTAATGTGAAAATAAGGGTTTAATTTACATTCTGAATGTAGATGCAATTATTAACAGAATGACACCAGGGAGAGAACTGTCTATGAACTACAAATCGGTATCCGCACTGAGCCCTATAGTTTATCAAATCATTTAAGCAACATTCTAAAAGAGGTGTTGCAAAGTAGTAAATCTTTTCAAGCACGTAGTTCATCATTTTTGCTGAAGCACACTAAGAGATGTATACCTTATATGATTCATTTTAATTTTTTTATCTTATTTTCTTATCAATTGGTTCTTTAAATTTAAAACATAAATCTCAATGTTTAGTTCATTTGGGTAATATAGAAGCTAGACTACCACCATTTCATGGGGTTAACTCCACATCAAAGTTGAACGTTGTGGTCCATGAGGAAGTTGTGGTGGAAGATAGAGTTTCTCAAAGAAGGAACTGTAAGCACAAGTATAAGTTCTATTAAGAACAAAATTCTGGAATTAGGTAAGGAAACAGAACTGATTCTTATTTACTGACGAATCTTATGTGCCTCAAGCTGTTGACACACTTTATGCATGAATTATAATATGAATTTGAAAAAGTACATTAATTATGAATTATTCTTTAGCCCATAATTTCACTTAGCAAAACTATTTTTAATGTTGTGTAACAGCTGGAATTCAACAGGAAAGATTATATTCCGCAGTAATTATGATAGCTCCTCTTGCACTGTCTATCATAGCAGTCATCATCTTAGCCATCATTGCAATATTATTAAGTAAGTTTTAACATTATTACATCAATTAAGAAATAGTAAATACCACATCTTCAATTTTACTTAAATGCACATTGGAAGTAATTTATATGTTGATAACATACTATTTCATATGGAAAAAGTAAATGAATACCATTAAATTTTTACTGCAGTCTGCACTTATCACAAGATAAGGATGAGGTAAGGTGTGAAGTAGAATTTTTTTCAATAGTTGCATTTAACTCTGACATACTTGTATGCAGTCAATTAAAGTTGTCTTTCAAAGATTTTGAAGAAATTGAATAACAAAAATGATCAAATCAAGCATGTATCCTTACATATGCGCTTATGTGTGAAACAGTCTTTATAATATCACAATTGTTTTCAGATATTATTATAGTAACTAAATTTTATATTATTCATGAAGCATGCATTCAAGTTGTCATTAAATTTGATATCAAAGGCACTAGTACGCTGATGATGTCATCAACAGTATCTCACATGCACTAAAGACACATATCAGAAAGAGGTTTTAGAGAAAAAGTGTTTCCTATATTAAAAAAAGATAAATTTTCTTCTGCTGATATTGTTGTTTCTAGGTTCCTTTAAATTTTACTTTTGTAGTCATAATACACTTGCTAAATTTTTTGATAATGCTATTAGAGAGTGCTGACTCAGCTTAAACTTCATGTTATAAATACGATCAATAATTTAGTACTGCATTTTGTTAAGCCTAATTAATACTATTTATCCAGTAAATAAAATAGTGACATTTAAAGATATTATTACTACCAATATTATTGTTCACAACTGTTCAATAGCTATTGATCAACATTTGGAGAATTTGTAGCATTACCTATGCATATTTACTAGCACTCACTAGGTAAGCACAAGAAGTAAAAGTAGGCTCATCAAATATTGTAGAGGGAGAAAATATTTGTGCAAAGACAAATTATTGTTAGTACAGCTTCCATTTAAAACTTAATTCACTTAATTCAACTAGATCACGGTTGGTGTAATGTATGATATTAATTTATTCAATCATTAAGTTATGGTTTGCTTATTTAAAACAATGAAACAACTAACCTTGGAAGTGTAGAATCAGAAACAGTCTCTAGTAATTGGGGGTTATCTAACCCTGTGACCAAAACTTTAATATTTTTTTCAAACTAATAGTAGTTGCGTGTGCATCTGTTCACAGCATTGAACTCTAAATAATAGTTAGGCACTGCCTCAAAGGAAACTACCATTTTTAGGGTTAAGGTTCTAGGCTGTAGTGCCCCCCTAGCACAGCGAGGCCGCTACTTAGAGCCTGAAGGACCCACAAAATTGTAGTTCACGACGGCTGCAGAGCGCCTAACTAATTTAGAACAAAGCGACTGCTCGTAACAACGGGAAACGGGACACTAGGGACACTAAGTGCCCTCAAGGCGGGACACTAAATTTGAAGGAGCTGTTTTGATTTCCTCTGTCACGATACAAAAACTACAGTAGCTATGTTGCAAATTACTGCAATCAATGGTTATGTTTGAGCATCTAATCATAGTCCAAGGGTATATAATTATTCAAAACAGGTTGAATCTTTAATGTTCTGTAATCTTCCTAGTACACTGTTGGATTTGTGTCCATGGCATAAACTTTCAGGGTTTCGAATAAAGTATCAGCTAGTAGCTAGTCTACAATAGGCCGGCTGGGGTGAGCCAGTAGTTCATCACCACAAATAGCATGTAATTTCACTAGTTTGATAAGAAATAGTAACGTATAATGGACAACTATGCAATAATTGAAAGTAACTAGAGGATAAGACCAGAATAACTAAGGTTGGCATAGTATGAACCAACTTTGACCATACAAAAAGTAGCCAGAAATTCTCATGAATATTTCTGGAGGTCTACTAGGCCCACACAAAGGCTGGACAGTCATTTTACTCATAGTGTAGAATTTTGCCTTATTAGTCATTAAGCTAGTGTTCTAGGAGTGAATTGTATTATAATCAACAATTTCAATCTCTTTTGATGAGAGTTTACTCGATAAAAATAGTTTATACCTCCTATTAAAATGTCTATAATCACTACTGTGTGAAACATACCATTTGAGCCTGGTAGAGACAATCCCCAATCCAAATTCTAAAACAAATATTACATATGTGGAAAGTTCTAATGGCAATCAGATTAATTGCCTGTGACCTGGATGAATTTCTATATAATCTTCTCTTAATAAATTCCTAAGCCTAACCTGAGCTTTGCTAAATATACAGCCTAGTCCAAATATTTCCAGCTGTTTAATTTAAAGTATAGCCACAATATATAAGCGGATTAAAACATTCAATGAAATAATATAATCCAAATACAAGTCCTTTTATATTCAAAAATTCTTTCTCAGGCTCCTTTAAATCATTAGATATTATTCTCTCTCTTTCATAGACCGTTTTAAACTAGTAGAAAATTTAAAAATGCTTCATTGCCACCTGTAATGAATCCAGGACCGCTTGCTTAATGTAAAAAAATGCCTGTGAAAGAGAGAATACAGTCATTTTATAATTAAGGACTTCATGTTATGATAGGAAGTATATATTCTTCCATCGTAAGAGAGAAGATATTTGTAATGTGTACCAATATGCCCAAGATTATTACACTAAATTATAATGTGACGTAAAGATTAGAAAATACTAGGAATATTAAGAATGTTTTTTTGATGCTAATTATTTAAGCTAATTAGACATGTGTCAATTATTGACTTATTTAAACAGAAACCACATGTTTATTTTAATCTTTCTGTGTACATACTGTTTGTGTCATTTCAATATTTGCTAACATATTTTTACTTGATTCTCTTGATACATTTCTTTATTTTACATGCAATTAATATTATATTGCATTTATGCACATTTGTTCTTTTTAGGGGATTAAATAAAAGTTGAAGTTAGGCTTTATCTCCAAGCGTTATGATGCACTATAATATAATATAGAATATTTGTGAATAATATCAGTGCATCAGTTAATAGCATGCAGTAGCCTATTGCTTTTTGCTAAGGGAAAAAAAATGATGTGACAAGTGTTTGCATGATTTACTTTTTCAGTGAATCGACTTGTTGACAAAGACATTTAAAGTATTTCACACATTTTTTTTTTAATTTCCTGAAGTTATTTACGCTCACGAAATTTTTGAGCAGCATGATTTCTTATTAGAAAATGAACACTTGCTATCAATATATGTATTCAGTACTCAATGTAACCAAGCTCACATGACAAACATCAACTGTGGAAATTCATCATACATAACTCATTATTTTGGGATTTTATGGACAGAAAACTCATCTTCTAGGACCTAATCAACTTTTTTCTGGCATCTAAATTAATGAACTTGTTGCTCTAATAAACTTTCAGAGTGTGTATAGCAGTAGGTCAATGCTAATTAGGAGTGCTCTGGCTTTCAAAATTTGGAGTTGAGTGGTTGTGGTGGGACGGCACGGGACGCTCGGAGTGCTGCCACCAGGGTTGTACTAATTTAGCTATCCCCAAGGCGTTCAGGCCTTCCACAACCCGAAGTTCACAGGGTCTGAATCTGCTAAGGATTGGGGACACGGAGAATAGCCAGCATGAGGTACAACTAAAAGGGCGTACGCCAGACTGGCCAATATATAGTAAACCAGCCGAGCATGCGCGATGATTAGGTGATACAGGAAACGGAAGGGTGGATACAGAAAAGGCAGGTGTGCATGAAATAGGATGAACGAGTGATAAGTGTGCACGCAATAGTTTATATGAATGTGGTGGGCGTGGGTCTACCACATCTCCCCCCCCTTTGAGGTGAAGGCACACAAAAATAAATAAAGTAAACAAATAAACAAAGTTGATAAAAGTTCACAAGGCAAAATGTTCACGTTGAGGGATGAGATGTATCATCCGATGGCCAGGACTGCCGGGAAAGAGCATCAGCGATCGGGTTCGCAACTCCTCGAATGTGCTGAATCTCAAAGTTGAACTCAAGTAGACGTAACTTCCATCTAGTCAATCTCGCCGAAGGGGCTGGGCCATCAATAATGTTAATCAGTGGCTTGTGGTCAGTGAAGACCTTGAAGAAGCGTCCTGCCAAATAAAGTCTAAAGTGCTCAATCGTGGCAAGTAGTGCTGTAGCCTCTAGATCCAAAATGGCATAGTTTCTTTCTGCCGGAGACAGTTGCCGAGAATAGAAGGAGGCTGGGATCCAATCATCATCTCTGCGCACGCACAGAGTACCACCAATACCTGCATAGGAAGCATCAGAAAACACAGACAATACATCGTTAGAATTGGGAATAATAAGTGAGGTATGAGATGATATAGAACCGATGATAAGTTCGAAAGCTGTCACAAAGTCGTCATCACAAAGTAAGTGTTCGGGCTTATGTTTAGTCAAATGTGGATTAAGAACAGATGTGAGATTTGCAAGGTTGGGAATGAACTTGGAATAAAACGTAATAAGCCCAAGGAATGATTTCAGGGATGATTTGGTTTTCGGCATGATGTAGTTTGAGATGTGGATGATTTTGGATTGAGGAATGGATAGGGTGCCCAGGCCTACATGAAAGCCAAGGAAGTCAAAAGAAGTGAAGCACCACGAACATTTTTCCTTCTTGACGGTTAACCCCGCCTGAGCGAGTCTGGAAAGCACTGAAGAAACATGAGAGATGTGCTCGTCAAACGACTGGCTGAAAATTACAACATCGTCTATATAGGGGAGACTGAACCTCTCAAGACCTCGTAAGACAGATTGCATTAAAATCTGAAATGTGCAAGGTGCGTTTGTTAATCCAAAAGGCATAACCTTAAAATGAAATTTTCCTTGCAAACAAGTAAAAGCTGTAAAATGTCTAGAGTCTGGGTCCATAGGGACTTGATAAAAGCCCTTGAGGAGGTCCATTTTGGAAAGAACTGTTGCATTGCCGAGTTGAGCTAGGATGTCATCTATAGATGGCATGGTGAAGGGGTCTCTAACCGTAATCGAGTTCAGCTTTCTATAATCGATAACTATCCTAATGGCACCGTCTTTCTTTTTCACGGGGATAGGTGGGCTGGACCACTTAGAGGTTGAGGGCTCTATGACTCCTAATGCCAACATATTTTCAATCTCAGATCTGAATGAATCTTGGTGTGCAATCGGAATGGAATAAGAAGGCGACCAAATAGGGGTCGTGGAAGTAACCTGAATAGAATGAGTGACCAACGAAGTACAACCAGGTTTATCGGCAAATACCGAAGGAAAACTTCCCAAAACAGCGTCTAATTGGGATTGCTGAACAGATGATAACTCAAGTGGACGGAAGTGTTAATAGGTGAGTTGAATTCGTTATCAGCCATTTCATCAGGTACGGAAAGAACTCTGTAAACAGGTAAGGACTTTTTAACTTGGGAAAGATGGACCGTTTTCGGTTTGCATTTCTTACCCTGTGGCACAATGGAAATGTTCAAAGGAGGTAAAACTTTGTGCACTACATAAGGACCAATCCAGTTTGCTTCCAAACATTTGTTGTGGCCTGGTTGACGTTTAAACACAATGTCACCAGGTTTAAAGTCCGCTGCCAACCCAGCGTCATGTGACAATCTCTTTGTGGAACACTTGGAGGTTAGTGCCTGTTTAACATGATGGGTTTGACACGCAAGCATGTTGTCCAAATCATAAATGAATTGAGGTAAGTTAACAGAAAAGAGTGACGGTGAAGTCCAAATGGATTTCAGCGTTGACAAAACAAAGGATGAAGGCTTTAAAAATAATAATTCATGGGGTGTGAAGCCGTGACGAGAATTGGGCATGTTGCGTGCAAAATACAGTGCAAGATCGAGTGCTACTGGCCAATCATGTTTGCGTTCAAGACATTTGGAAAGCATGGACTTTAGAGTCGAATGGAACCTTTCCAGTCTCCCATTAGACTGGGGGTGATAGGGTGAAGTCCTGATAGAGGAGATATTAAATCTCTTCTTCAAATGTGACAATGTAACTGACATAAAATTAGATCCCTGGTCAGTTAAAATGACCAAAGGTGTACCCAATACAGAAATAATAGAAAGAATAGCCTTTGAGGTTTCCTCGGAAGTGTACGATTTAAGTGGGACTGCAAACGGAAATCCGGATGCTAACTCAAGGCAGGTTAAGATGAATCTGAACTTTTGCTTGGATGTCGGTAAGGGACCTACAATGTCGAAGGCTAGCTTTTCCCCTCTCTCAGATATAATCTCAGGTTCTAACATCGGGACTTTAGGTGCGCCAGATCTATTATGGAGTGTGCACTTCTTGCAAGACATAACATGTTTCTTAATGTCCCCTGAGAGATTTGGCCAAGTAAAGTGTTTATTCACTAACGCCCTGGTGGTATTGATTCCACCATGGCCTAAGCCTTCGTGTGCAGCCACTAAAACCCTTGACCTGAGAGAAGTAGGTACTACCAAAGCATGGGACACGGAATTCTGGGTCGAAGTCATGCACATTAGCAAACCATCAACGACAAAACAGTGTTTCTCGCCTTTGCGAGAAAATTCCCACAAAGATGCAAGTGATTCATCTGCCTGTTGAAGTTCTATGAACTTGTCTCTGGTGATACTATCAAAACTAAGAGTGGGAATGGATCTGGGAACAAGTGAAAAATCAGATGAGTTGTGTGAAACAGGAACTGGTGTGGATTCATTGTCAAAGTCAACCATAGGAATGTCATCTAATGCAAGTGGACGGGCACCTTCCGTGCTGTGTAAGGCATCTGTGACATGAGCAGCTAGGTCAGACTCTGCCTGCATGGCGCGTGTAACCGTAAGAACTGGGTGTGGGTCAGACTTCAAATGATCAATGAGTTCCCGCTTGCCAAAGTCCAAGCCTAACAGAACTGTGCGTGGGGGCAAACGTGAGTCTACTGCTAACAAACAATTGCCTTGCAAAGTAGGGAGTACAACAGGTAAATCAAACATGGGTACAGACTTAGAGACTTGCGAAATACCTGCGATGGACACAAAACGGACAGGCTCATAATCCAGATCAATGAAATCGTCGGATACGACAGAGATCTTAGCACCGGAGTCAATCATTATTGGAGTTTCAATCCCATTAATGATGCCCTGAGTAATGAGGTCTTCCTCGTCATCAAAACAATTGAGTGGTGTGGCGTCTTCGTCAGGTGAGGTATCCTGGGGTGAAATGTCAACCTTACGGATAGGTTTGGGAATGTTTCTGGGCACGGGAGTAGGACGGCTAGAGGGCTGCTGGTTCAAGGAACCCTGTGACTCTGAAACTTGTGGCTGGGAATGTTGTGAAGAAACAGACGACTGAACTGTACAAGCGTTGGCGTAATGGCCTAATTGGTTGCATTTGTAGCAAGTGACAGTTGAGAGATTGCGTCTGGGAACGGTCTGAGGGTGTGAATGGCTTTGATAGGATTGGTGTGAATTGTTGGTCGGTGGAGCCAAAAGTGGTAAACGGTTGTGATTGGTTGCATGATGTTGTTGCCTATAGGGATGGCTAAAATTAGAATGGGGTGACTCCTGATGAGAATCATAATAAGGTTTCTGATGATGGAATTTAGAATGAGCAGATGAAGAAGATAAATACCATGAATTGCATTCCCGTATAAACAACTGATTAGTATGGCAAGGTTTGTTCAAGACGGCTTCCCTATGTTCTTGTGACATGCCTGCAACTACACCAACTGTTGCGAACAGGTTTGACATATCTTCTACGACTTTGTCATTAAATGTGGACAGGAAAGGAAGGCGATCTAAGATTACTTGGAACCTGTATTTCCAGTGATTGAACCATTGCAACATGGTCTTTGAGCCACCTGGACGGAATTTGAGGGGGTATGCATTCAGACATTCAGAGATGGAGTAACCACCCACGTTCAATAAAACCACCCTCATATCCACATAGGAAGTGCACTGGTCAATATTATTGTAATAGGCTTCCCTGTAATGGCCTGTCAAACACGCTGGCATATAATTATAAAAGTTGTTCAAGGGAATACGTCTGTTTGTAAGCTCAAATTCAAAACGGTGAAGGAATACAAACACGTCATCATGGTCATTCAATTTACCAATAACCTTGGATAGTTTCTCAGGGTTGGATGACTCATTGGAATCATGGTTAGAAACGGAATGGGACTGTAGAATCTGTTGTAACATGAACATGGTAGGGTCGATTTCATGTTCTTTAGCCTGGTCTGTCAGGGACTTAAGCTTAGCAGCAAGATCTATGCCTGGTGTGGCTTCTTTGTCTTTTAACATAGGAAGGACAGACATGCTTGGATCAGCTACCACAGTGTTAACAGACTCAGACACCGAGGAAGAAGAATCAGAACGAGGTGAGAGACTACTAAGAGAAGAAAGAGCAGGAGCATGGTCATAAGTACAATACTCAGAACCAGAGGAAGAAAGGGAATCAGAGGAAACAGGAAGCTTAGCTCTTTGCCGTCTAGTGTGCATGATAACAGAGGTGTATGAATGCTAACTGACACACTGAATAAAGTATAACACGATTGTACAGAGTTCAAGCACGACAAGATGAAACAACTACAGGTGCGTTAATAGAAACAAATAACTTGCGTTCGATGAATGAACGATGATCTCTTGGGGGTAGCCAAAGACTTAGAACGTGTAGAACGAAGCAGGGCAGACTGCTGAAAGAAGTGGATTAAGAACTCGAAGTGGAAGGGGCACGGCGGAAATCCTCTACACCAGAGAATCAGGGATTGCTTGACAGATGTCACCCTCTGGTGAATCAACGTCTGGAACAGCGGAGAAGGAGAACTCAGATAAGGGCGTAGATAATTCGATGAGTGAGTACGTCTCGAACACCGCTGCCACCAACTGTGGTGGGACGGCACGGGACGCTCGGAGTGCTGCCACCAGGGTTGTACTAATTTAGCTATCCCCAAGGCGTTCAGGCCTTCCACAACCCGAAGTTCACAGGGTCTGAATCTGCTAAGGATTGGGGACACGGAGAATAGCCAGCATGAGGTACAACTAAAAGGGCGTACGCCAGACTGGCCAATATATAGTAAACCAGCCGAGCATGCGCGATGATTAGGTGATACAGGAAACGGAAGGGTGGATACAGAAAAGGCAGGTGTGCATGAAATAGGATGAACGAGTGATAAGTGTGCACGCAATAGTTTATATGAATGTGGTGGGCGTGGGTCTACCACAGTGGTGGATCAATGTATACATGCTTGATATACTATCCTCACTTATAAAACAACATAAAAAATGATATTAGTTGATATGTAATAGTTAGAGCATACATGCTTAGCCTATGGCCCTTGGGCTTCAGTGCACTAAATCCACCAGTACCTGAGCATGCTCTAACTATTTTAGAACCCGTTTACCCAAAGCCGGCCCAGTTTCCACTAGCAACTTGGTTTATCAGCATTTTCGCACAAATATGGAGATGTCAAGCGAATTTCCGGCCCAAAATTAAAATTCAATTAAAATTCAATTGAAGCACACCGGGCAGGTTTACTTTAGCATTGTAGCTGCCAGCTGTTATCTCCAGATCTAACTCTACCCTGGGCTGCTCTGCTCTGTGGTAAACAGTTAAGCAGCTAGCTATGGTAAATTCCTGTGTATGAGCGGTCAGCAGGAGAGGAACTAGGGCTGGTCCCTGTATAGGTAGGATATGAGAGGGTAGTAGACTCTCACATATCATATCCAGGCCTAACACAGCTTTATCTGGCCTATTCTATTAAACTAAAACTCAAAAATAGCAATACCCCAAGGGTGGTTAGTATGCACAGTTTATATACCTAAAGGCAAAAAATAGTGCACACTTACCAAGTTAGTACACCTAGTAACAATATAGCAACGGGTTCTAAGTATATAAGCTACACATCAAATTAAAAAAGTATTTTTTCTTTATTTCTTGCAAATGAAGCTACCCAAAATGTATTAGATGATTTTCAGATCTCAGATTTGTCAATACATGTCTTAGAGTTGAAAGCTAGCTCAGAATTTCAGAAGGTGATTGAAATAGTCAAATATAAATGTTGCAATGGGTATAAATAATGCAATAGGTTTGAACTTATTATCCATCCAATAAGTTTTGATATTAATACATACCAAAAGTACATGCTGTGATTAGGCAGGACAGGTATTTGAACTTCTTTCTCTTGTCCCTCTATGGAGCCTACCTTGCTATTATCAGGTAATTCACATTCAGGAAAAAAACTTGACTTCCATAAGTGTGAGTGGGAAACTTAACGTTAGAATGTGTGCCTGGAACAGAAAATACATGGTCATCTTAAGATCTTTTAAGCTACTGGCTACTTCAGTGTAGTTAATAGGAGTTTTAGTTTTTGAATTATTCTTTAGCCATAAATTCACTTAGCAAAACTATTTTTAATGTTGTGTAACAGCTGGAATTCAACAGGAAAGATTATATTCCGCAGTAATTATGATAGCTCCTCTTGCACTGTCTATCATAGCAGTCATCATCTTAGCCATCATTGCAATATTATTAAGTAAGTTTTAACATTATTACATCAATTAAGAAATAGTAAATACCACATCTTCAATTTTACTTAAATGCACATTGGAAGTAATTTATATGTTGATAACATACTATTTCATATGGAAAAAGTAAATGAATACCATTAAATTTTTACTGCAGTCTGCACTTATCACAAGATAAGGATGAGGTAAGGTGTGAAGTAGAATTTTTTCAATAGTTACATTTAACTCTGACATACTTGTATGCAGTCAATTAAAGTTGTCTTTCAAAGATTTTGAAGAAATTGAATAACAAAAATGATCAAATCAAGCATGTATCCTTACATATGCGCTTATGTGTGAAACAGTCTTTATAATATCACAATTGTTTTCAGATATTATTATAGTAACTAAATTTTATATTATTCATGAAGCATGCATTCACGTTGTCATTAAATTTGATATCAAAGGCACTAGTACGCTGATGATGTCATCAACAGTATCTCACATGCACTAAAGACACATATCAGAAAGAGGTTTTAGAGAAAAAGTGTTTCCTATATTAAAAAAAGATAAATTTTCTTCTGCTGATATTGTTGTTTCTAGGTTCCTTTAAATTTTACTTTTGTAGTCATAATACACTTGCTAAATTTTTTGATAATGCTATTAGAGAGTGCTGACTCAGCTTAAACTTCATGTTATAAATACGATCAATAATTTAGTACTGCATTTTGTTAAGCCTAATTAATACTATTTATCCAGTAAATAAAATAGTGACATTTAAAGATATTATTACTACCAATATTATTGTTCACAACTGTTCAATAGCTATTGATCAACATTTGGAGAATTTGTAGCATTACCTATGCATATTTACTAGCACTCACTAGGTAAGCACAAGAAGTAAAAGTAGGCTCATCAAATATTGTAGAGGGAGAAAATATTTGTGCAAAGACAAATTATTGTTAGTACAGCTTCCATTTAAAACTTAATTCACTTAATTCAACTAGATCACGGTTGGTGTAATGTATGATATTAATTTATTCAATCATTAAGTTATGGTTTGCTTATTTAAAACAATGAAACAACTAACCTTGGAAGTGTAGAATCAGAAACAGTCTCTAGTAATTGGGGGTTATCTAACCCTGTGACCAAAACTTTAATATTTTTTTCAAACTAATAGTAGTTGCGTGTGCATCTGTTCACAGCATTGAACTCTAAATAATAGTTAGGCACTGCCTCAAAGGAAACTACCATTTTTAGGGTTAAGGTTCTAGGCTGTAGTGCCCCCCTAGCACAGCGAGGCCGCTACTTAGAGCCTGAAGGACCCACAAAATTGTAGTTCACGACGGCTGCAGAGCGCCTAACTAATTTAGAACAAAGCGACTGCTCGTAACAACGGGAAACGGGACACTAGGGACACTAAGTGCCCTCAAGGCGGGACACTAAATTTGAAGGAGCTGTTTTGATTTCCTCTGTCACGATACAAAAACTACAGTAGCTATGTTGCAAATTACTGCAATCAATGGTTATGTTTGAGCATCTAATCATAGTCCAAGGGTATATAATTATTCAAAACAGGTTGAATCTTTAATGTTCTGTAATCTTCCTAGTACACTGTTGGATTTGTGTCCATGGCATAAACTTTCAGGGTTTCGAATAAAGTATCAGCTAGTAGCTAGTCTACAATAGGCCGGCTGGGGTGAGCCAGTAGTTCATCACCACAAATAGCATGTAATTTCACTAGTTTGATAAGAAATAGTAACGTATAATGGACAACTATGCAATAATTGAAAGTAACTAGAGGATAAGACCAGAATAACTAAGGTTGGCATAGTATGAACCAACTTTGACCATACAAAAAGTAGCCAGAAATTCTCATGAATATTTCTGGAGGTCTACTAGGCCCACACAAAGGCTGGACAGTCATTTTACTCATAGTGTAGAATTTTGCCTTATTAGTCATTAAGCTAGTGTTCTAGGAGTGAATTGTATTATAATCAACAATTTCAATCTCTTTTGATGAGAGTTTACTCGATAAAAATAGTTTATACCTCCTATTAAAATGTCTATAATCACTACTGTGTGAAACATACCATTTGAGCCTGGTAGAGACAATCCCCAATCCAAATTCTAAAACAAATATTACATATGTGGAAAGTTCTAATGGCAATCAGATTAATTGCCTGTGACCTGGATGAATTTCTATATAATCTTCTCTTAATAAATTCCTAAGCCTAACCTGAGCTTTGCTAAATATACAGCCTAGTCCAAATATTTCCAGCTGTTTAATTTAAAGTATAGCCACAATATATAAGCGGATTAAAACATTCAATGAAATAATATAATCCAAATACAAGTCCTTTTATATTCAAAAATTCTTTCTCAGGCTCCTTTAAATCATTAGATATTATTCTCTCTCTTTCATAGACCGTTTTAAACTAGTAGAAAATTTAAAAATGCTTCATTGCCACCTGTAATGAATCCAGGACCGCTTGCTTAATGTAAAAAAATGCCTGTGAAAGAGAGAATACAGTCATTTTATAATTAAGGACTTCATGTTATGATAGGAAGTATATATTCTTCCATCGTAAGAGAGAAGATATTTGTAATGTGTACCAATATGCCCAAGATTATTACACTAAATTATAATGTGACGTAAAGATTAGAAAATACTAGGAATATTAAGAATGTTTTTTTGATGCTAATTATTTAAGCTAATTAGACATGTGTCAATTATTGACTTATTTAAACAGAAACCACATGTTTATTTTAATCTTTCTGTGTACATACTGTTTGTGTCATTTCAATATTTGCTAACATATTTTTACTTGATTCTCTTGATACATTTCTTTATTTTACATGCAATTAATATTATATTGCATTTATGCACATTTGTTCTTTTTAGGGGATTAAATAAAAGTTGAAGTTAGGCTTTATCTCCAAGCGTTATGATGCACTATAATATAATATAGAATATTTGTGAATAATATCAGTGCATCAGTTAATAGCATGCAGTAGCCTATTGCTTTTTGCTAAGGGAAAAAAAATGATGTGACAAGTGTTTGCATGATTTACTTTTTCAGTGAATCGACTTGTTGACAAAGACATTTAAAGTATTTCACACATTTTTTTTTTAATTTCCTGAAGTTATTTACGCTCACGAAATTTTTGAGCAGCATGATTTCTTATTAGAAAATGAACACTTGCTATCAATATATGTATTCAGTACTCAATGTAACCAAGCTCACATGACAAACATCAACTGTGGAAATTCATCATACATAACTCATTATTTTGGGATTTTATGGACAGAAAACTCATCTTCTAGGACCTAATCAACTTTTTTCTGGCATCTAAATTAATGAACTTGTTGCTCTAATAAACTTTCAGAGTGTGTATAGCAGTAGGTCAATGCTAATTAGGAGTGCTCTGGCTTTCAAAATTTGGAGTTGAGTGGTGGATCAATGTATACATGCTTGATATACTATCCTCACTTATAAAACAACATAAAAAATGATATTAGTTGATATGTAATAGTTAGAGCATACATGCTTAGCCTATGGCCCTTGGGCTTCAGTGCACTAAATCCACCAGTACCTGAGCATGCTCTAACTATTTTAGAACCCGTTTACCCAAAGCCGGCCCAGTTTCCACTAGCAACTTGGTTTATCAGCATTTTCGCACAAATATGGAGATGTCAAGCGAATTTCCGGCCCAAAATTAAAATTCAATTAAAATTCAATTGAAGCACACCGGGCAGGTTTACTTTAGCATTGTAGCTGCCAGCTGTTATCTCCAGATCTAACTCTACCCTGGGCTGCTCTGCTCTGTGGTAAACAGTTAAGCAGCTAGCTATGGTAAATTCCTGTGTATGAGCGGTCAGCAGGAGAGGAACTAGGGCTGGTCCCTGTATAGGTAGGATATGAGAGGGTAGTAGACTCTCACATATCATATCCAGGCCTAACACAGCTTTATCTGGCCTATTCTATTAAACTAAAACTCAAAAATAGCAATACCCCAAGGGTGGTTAGTATGCACAGTTTATATACCTAAAGGCAAAAAATAGTGCACACTTACCAAGTTAGTACACCTAGTAACAATATAGCAACGGGTTCTAAGTATATAAGCTACACATCAAATTAAAAAAGTATTTTTTCTTTATTTCTTGCAAATGAAGCTACCCAAAATGTATTAGATGATTTTCAGATCTCAGATTTGTCAATACATGTCTTAGACTTGAAAGCTAGCTCAGAATTTCAGAAGGTGATTGAAATAGTCAAATATAAATGTTGCAATGGGTATAAATAATGCAATAGGTTTGAACTTATTATCCATCCAATAAGTTTTGATATTAATACATACCAAAAGTACATGCTGTGATTAGGCAGGACAGGTATTTGAACTTCTTTCTCTTGTCCCTCTATGGAGCCTACCTTGCTATTATCAGGTAATTCACATTCAGGAAAAAAACTTGACTTCCATAAGTGTGAGTGGGAAACTTAACGTTAGAATGTGTGCCTGGAACAGAAAATACATGGTCATCTTAAGATCTTTTAAGCTACTGGCTACTTCAGTGTAGTTAATAGGAGTTTTAGTTTTTGCCATAAATGCTGAGTTTGTTTTTCTGCTGCTGCTAGTGTTTGTCTACTACTAATAAAGACATACTCTCTCTCCAACACTCCATGTCCTCCAGCCTAGCGACTCTTTACCAGTTACTAACTGTTCCTTTCTCTTCAATTGGAAAGACATTAACGTGTATCATGCTAAATAAAAGCTTGAACAATTTTTGTAAGCTTGGGAATCATGAATGAGCTGCAACTTAAGAAGATATAGGATTTGACATGTCTTTTTAAAATGGCCGCAGAACAAGTAATTTCATAATAGGAAGGAGAAGAAAACAAAAAAGAAGAGATGGAAAGAAAGAAGATGAAACATAAAAAGAGGAAAAGATAAATAACGATATGAAATAATATGAAATAGGGAAAACAAACAAAGTTAAAGAACATAGAAGGATGCAAGAATAATAGGAAGAAGAAGAATAATAATAAGAAGAAATGAAAAAATAAAAAGATAAGGTAAGAAGATCTAGCAGAAAAGGAAGATGGTAAAACACTTAAGCATGAAGTACAAAAAGAAAAGAATGAGCAGAAAATGTTGAAACATTAATAAGAAAAAGAATAAAAAGACAAAAAAATAGAAAATGAATGAAATGAAGAGGACTTCGGCAGTAAGTTTAAACATCAGGTTAAGATTTAAATAACATAGAGCAAGAAAATTTGCTATTCAATCTGAATCATTGAAAGAATAAATTAAGAGATCTTATAAGATTCTGATAAAGAGAATGGTGATAAAATGAAGAAGACCAAAAAAAAGACTACGAGATGAGAAGACAAAAAATTATAAAATCAAACTCAAAAAAATTCAAGAAGAAAATGAGAAGAGAAAAAAAGTTAATAAAGATGAAAGAAAAAGTTAAAGAGAATAGGAAAAAAAAATAAGTTGAGAAAAAAAAGATGAAAAAAAATGATAATTATAAAGAAGGTAAAGAAGAAGAAATTAGAAATGATGGAAAAACAGAAAGAGTAAGTAGAATGAAGACGAAAACATGAAGAAACTCTGAAGAAGAAGAAGAACAAAAATGGGGAAAAGAACCAGAAGAACTGTAACGAGAATAAGTATGATATGAAACCGAATAACGAGAAGATAAGAGTATGAAAGCAAACAAGAGGAAAACAAAAAGATGAAGAAGAAAAGAAGGGAGGAAAAAATTGAAGAGATACCTGATGAGCAATTGAAAAAAGGTGAACACACAAAGAAAAAATAAAAACAGAAGAAAAGGAACAAAAGAAGAAAAAATTAGTGACGAGCAGGAATAAAAATAAGTAGAGAAAAAATTAAGAATTCAAAAATAACAAAGAAGGAGGATGAGGCAAAGAAGAACAATGAAGGGAATGTGATGAATATGAAGAAAAGAAGAAGAAAATGGAAATCAGAAGATGATGAAAACAGGAAACAATAGAAGAAGTACATAAATAAAAATGAAGAAGGAAAGAATATTTAGAAGAAGAAAATGAGATTATAAAAAGAAAAATAAGTTGAAAAAGTAAGAAAGTTATAATAGAGGAAATAGACAATAATAATGAGGTAGAAAAGAAATGGAAAAAAGAAGAAAAGATGTAAAAGAAAAAGGGAGTGAACCTTTATTTAAGTTTAATTAAATGGTCCAACACTTTATGAGTAATAAAGAATATTTAAGAAAAAGAATAAAAGAAGATGAAAAGAGTAAATAAGAAAGAAAAACGAAAAAGAAGAGGAAAATTAAAGATTACAGAATGAAAAAAGAAGAGAAAAATGTGAGGAAAGGGAGGGAATAAAAGTAATGAGAAGAAAAAGAAAAAGAAATAAGAAAAAGTAAGAAAAATAATAAGAAAAAGATATATTGTAATTTAAATGAGTTTAAATGAGGTTAACGTTGGAATGGCAATCGGGTAAGTATCGCTGCAGCGGAAGGTACGGGCTTGTGAACAGGATGGAGGGCGCGGCCGGGGATGACATGTTACAGTGGCACGTGAGCAAGATTGCCAGCAACGAGGTGAGCTAAAGCCATAGTAAGAGTTAGAGTGGGAAATCTGTGCTCCAAGTTTGCTTACTTAGTTACTTAGTTACTTCGAGTTACTTAGTTACTTCGAGTGCTGTGTTTATACGGAGTTGGCCGGGAAGGTATCTATGCCGAAAGTGAAGCGAAAGGCAACGAGAGGAAAGGGGAGGAGAGCGGCAGGCCCCCCTGTCTCAGAGTTGGCGAATAGTGGATCACCTGGGAACGAAGCAGCGGGAGGTTCCGCCGACGTCTCAGTTGCGTCTTTATCCCTTCAACAGTTGCTGGATGCCGTGGGCGAGCGGGTCCGCCAGGAATCTCTCAACAGCATGTCGCGCGCTGGGACGGCGGGTGGAGCATCGTCGGTTAGCGGAGGCCAGGCAGACTTTCAGCGTCCAAGTAGCGAAGGTATGTTAGCTGTTGTGGTAGAGTAGCTTAGGGCTAGGCTTCGGGCTCTATTTCAGGGGCGTGTCGGATGACGCGTTGTTTTAGCGATGCTTACCAGGCCAATGAACGGCGCGGAATTTTAACGACGCCGTACCGGGTGGGATGCATTTGTAATCTTGTAAAGGGGTGAAGTATGAGAGGGGGTGATAGGAGAAGAGGGGGTATTAGGGGGGGAGGGGGTAAAGGGTAGGCTTCTTTAGGTCAGGTTTTTAGAGGGGGGAAGTACATTATGGTCCCTGGATTTCTGGCAGTTTGAGAGGAGGAAATGTGCATGGCACAGCACTGTTGAGGTTGACTGAGTGTGACTGGGAGTTGGAGTTTCTGAGGACTACAGTAGGGCATTGACTTATATTCGTTGCTTGCAGGCTCGGTCCACACCGGGTGGGGGCTTGGGAGGTTGCCACCTCCGGCATCCATTGCATCAGTCGTCATTTCGCCAAGTGGTGCCACGTCACAGCCTATCCAAGTGTCAAGCCAGTGTAGGTCCACATCAGTAGCGGATTCAGGCCAGTTGTCTCAGCGTCCAGCTCCAGCTGTAAGCAGCCAGGCAATGTTGGGGCCTCGGATGTCATCATCGTTGGGGAGCAGCCTGCCTATGTCAAGTCTACCGACCTCGCCCCCGGCATCCGTTCTGACTGGAGCATGTTTGTCTCCTGGATCAGTGCCATTCCCTGCCAGATTGGTGGCTAAGGCACGCTCGGGAGTTTACATTGAGATGAAAGAGCTATTGGGCGATAATATAGCTCTGCTTAGTGAGTTGGAAACTTTTAATGGTCCTCACCACCTCGTTGGCATCCCAGGGGTTAATAAACCACGGCTGCGAGAAGTTGCATCACTGTCCTCCTGGATTTACTGTTTCTTGGCATACTTGGCGTTACGATGCCCCGACGATGACACGAGGGAGCGCTTGGTATATGCCCAGCTGATTGTTAGGGAGTCACTGCGTCATGGGGGCAAGAGCTGGTTGACGTACGACAAGGTGTTTCGTCAACAGGCAGCGCTAGATGGCTCGCTTAGATGGAACGAGCTGCATCCGGCTATTCTGGCTTCAACTATGCTGGTGAGCCCGCTGCCATCAGCGCAGGCACCTCAGGGGCGTGCTGGTACTTTTTGCTCTCTCTGTCAGGGTGTGGATCATCGAGCAGACCAGTGTGCATTAAGTTATCTGCACCACTCTGACACAAGATCATTTGGTGGCCGAGGTTTGGGGACTTCAAACCGGATCTGTCAATCGTGGAATCGTGGAAGCTGCAGATTTCCAGGGGGTTGCACATTCAGGCATGTGTGTCGTGTATGCTGTCAACCTCACCCAGAGATTCACTGCCCCAGCAAGAGTACCCAGGGGTTGCCGCAGGGTCCACCTCCGGGCCAGCCTCGCCCATTTGTCCCGAGTCGCTAGTGGGTGTCAGTTTGCCTACGAACGCTATAACTATCTATTCTTGCCTCTGATTTGTTGCCACATTATAGTCATATATTCAATCAAATATAATCATTGTCCAAGTTGGGTGGTTGATAGAGGGTGGTTAGGTAGGTTTGGAATTAAGGTGTTTGGGTATTAATAGGTATGTATATATGAATTAATAGACCAATAGTCATTTCAGTGAAAGAAGGGGAGATTTAATATTGATATAATTTGGCGTAGTCATTGATAGGTTAATTTAAATGGCTAGACACGGCAGGATCTTAGTCTCATTTGGGGATTGTACACCTGACATAGCTAGAGTATTGTTTACTTGTCATTAAGGGGGCGGGTAGAATAATTGGTGGGGTAGCGGTGTCTGAGTGTTGAACTGGCGGTCAGTTGTCAGGACATGGTTTATGCAGGTGCAGTAGTCGGAGAGCTGGCTGGGCTGCCGCCGTTCACAGCTAGAGGTCTGGGACTCTACCAGGGTCGTCACATCTATGTAGAGGATCTACTGGCCTTCGAGAGTGGGGAGTACCGGAAGGATGCACCTCAGTGGCAAGTTTTGTTCTCACCCTTCTGCTTGCAGAATTGGGCACCGGTGTTCGACTCTCACCCGGACAAGCGTTTTTCGCAGTACGTGTGGAATGGTTTGCATCACGGATTTCGGTTGGGGTGCCGCAAGGTGTGCCGGGTGAAGTCAACCAGTCATAATCACCCGTCAGCAGCTTCCCAGCAGGGGGTATTCTCTGAATATATCCAGTCCGAGTGGAGGCTAGGTAGGTTAATTGGCCCCCTCTCCAGGGAGGTGGTTTCACAGGTGCACGTCAGCCCCATTGGCCTCATACCTAAGCCCCATCAGGAAGGCAAGTGGAGACTGATTGTCAATCTCTCCTATCCGAGAGGTAGCAGTGTGAATGCGGGAATTTCAGAGGAGCTCGCATCAATCTCGTACATGCATATGGACGACGTGGTTGAGTGCATCCAGACTCTGGGATCTAGCATACTGATGGTGAAGATTGACCTGGAGAGTGCGTACAGGCAGATCCCAGTGCACCCTAGCGATCATCATCGGCTTGGAATCGAGTGGGAGGGACAGACATATATAGACAGAGCACTTCCGTTCGGGCTAAGGTCAGCTCCGAAAATTTTCTCAGCGGTTGCAGACATGATGACCTGGGCACTTTACAGAGCGGGTATCACTTTGGTTTCACATTATCTGGATGATTTCCTCATTCTTGTTCCCCCGGTATCAGGTGATGGGGTGGAGCTACGAGCATTGGCATTGAGCACATTTGCTCACCTGGGGGTGCCAGTTTCAGCACATAAGACGGCGGGTCCCGATAGAGTCATCACATTCCTGGGAATTGAGATTGACACGAACGCTGGTCGGTTGCGTCTTCCAGAAGTCAAATTGCATAGGCTACAGGAGATGATACGTAGTTGGGTTGGTCGAAGGTCGATGACCCGGAAAGATTTGGAATCTTTTTTGGGTCATCTCTGCCATGCAGCAACGGTGGTGCGCTCAGGCAGATCCTTTCTGAGGGCGTTATTCGCCTTGCTTCAGCAGGCGAAGCAGCCACATCATTTCATTCGTTTGACGGCGGGTGCACGTGCTGATATCTTGTGGTGGAGGTGCTTGCTGGGTCACTGGTCGGGCAGCTCAGTTTTTGCATCTGTCCCTATTTCCTGTCACATCCATACCGACGCATCAGGGTCATGGGGGTGTGGCGCTGTGGCTGAGGGGCTAGGGTGGTTCCAGTTTAGTTGGCCTCCACACTGGGATAAAGTTGACATCTCTACAAAGGAATTAGTTCCAATTGCTGTAGCAGCGGCTGTATGGGGGCCTAGCTGGGTGGGTAAACATGTGCGTTTCCACTCTGACAATGCAGCTGTGGTTGCCTGTGTGCAGAAGCGGTCAGCGAAATCTCCCCCTCTTGTCCAGTTATTGAGGTGTATATCACTATATTGTGCATATTATGGCTTTCAAATATCCGCCGAGCATGTGCCAGGAGTGGTCAATGTGGTAGCAGATGCTTTATCTAGAGACAGAGCTGATCTGGTTTCCCCTATTATATCACAGATTTCAGAGACTCCAATTCCACCGCAGGTGCATCATCTCCTCATAGTAGAAAGGCCGAACTGGGGCTCCGAGGCCTGGACGACGTTGTTTGCCAGCTCTTTGAGCACGGTATTGCACAGTCAACTAGAAGAGTCTACGAGTCAGGGCAAAGACGTTACCTCGCCTTCTGCCAGCAGTCAACCTTAATTCCTTTGCCAGCATCGGAGGTGACCTTGTGTCGTTTTGTAGCCTCATTGGCAGTGGAGAACCTGTCATATGGAGCAGTACGATCATATTTAGCTGCAATCCGATACCTCCACATCACTAATGGATGGCCCGACCCCTCTTCAATGCCATTTCCCCGTCTTAGTTATGTCCTTACTGGCATGCGTCGTCTTGGTTCGGTTAAGCCAAGAGCCAAGAGGCTCCCCATCACGCCACATATTTTACGGCAAATTCATAGTCTGTGGTCACAGTCACCCCCTTGTAGTGACAAGGTGATGTTATGGGCGGCCTTCTGTCTTGGATTTTTCGGTTTCTTGCGAGCTGGAGAATTTACGTACGCTGCTCAGTCGACTTTGGGGGACATGCAGCTTACTGTCCAGGACATCTCAGTTGACTCTCATGATCAGCCATCCCACCTGCAAGTGAGATTGAAGTCGTCCAAGACTGATCCGTTCGGGGCAGGTTTCACTCTGCATTTGGGTACCACCGGTGATATTTTGTGTCCTGTGGCCGCCATGCTTGGCTATTTGGCATGTAGACCTCCTGGGCCTGGGTTCCTCTTCAAATTTGAGGATCGGACTCTCTTGACGCGAGATCGCCTGGGAAGGGAGCTTAAGCGGGTTCTGGAGTCTATTGGGATGGACACGAGGAGTTATAGTGGTCACAGCTTCCGTATAGGTGCGGCGACAGTGGCGGCGCAGAAGGGCCTCAGCGATTCATTCATTCAAACTCTGGGACGTTGGAAGTCATCAGCATTTTTAGATTATATCAGAACTGATGTCGCAACCCTCACCCGCACTGCTTCCAGGTTATCAAACTAGCGTGTTGTCTATACTTGTTGTGTTGGATGTCAATAAATGAGATGTCAGTTGATTGTGATGGGGATCACGCCAGTACTCCAGGGAGATAAGGTTTTGCTGGGATAGGATATATGAAGAATGAATAGTTGGGATAAGAGAGGTTTATATATTAATAACAGACCGGTATTGTTCATGCCTAAATATTTGTTAGTGGGGGATACTATAGTTAAGAGGGAACTAAAGGGGGTTATCTTAGTATATGGGTTTGGGGAGTGTGACTTTCAGCCACTGGAGGATGTTGTACCAACATACACTCCCCAAGAATCTCAGGAAACTAATAATGGAAGGGGCAAGACCGCAGCAGGGGAAAGGCTTATCAGGGCACCTGGCTTAGCGGAATGGGCCATAGAGTAAGCCGGGAGGAGGCCAATAAGGGCTAGCAGGGGCTAGCGCGGGGGTGCTAACTGGTGCTGCATGGGGGTGCTATCACGGGCTAGTAGGGGTGTTTAATGGTGAGCTAGCAGGATCTAGCAGGGGTGAGCTAGCAGGGTCTAGCGGTGGTGTGCTAGCAGGATCTAGCAGTGGTGCGCTAGCAGGATCTAGCTGGGGGGTGCAGGACCTGGTTCCAAGTATTGGCTGGGAGGGAGGCTCCTGCGCATTACCAATCCCCCTCCTTCCATTAATGGTTACGGAGGTTTATCTGGGTAGGGAGGGGAGGAGGTGGGGTGGGTCATCCCACATGACAAGGTTAACACTGGATTAATTATATTGTAGCTATGAACACTGGATGAATTTATATCTAATACCTTTTGTATGTTCACATTGTAGCCCATCATATCCAGTCATACATGCACAACTATTAATACCACTACATATTCCTCCATTAATGCAGGTCATATTACAGGTAGAAGTACTTCTGGGCAAAATCATGCCTGTATGTGTGTTAGCATTGGTAGTAGATAGCAGACTTTGTTCACAATGTTCTCCAGTCCAGTGTGGAGGACACTGGCAGGTATTATTGTAGACACATCTTCCTCCATTCATACAGGGATGACTACATTCTGTGGAAAGAATAATGTTAAGTCTATAATAGAAATAATTCAGGTGAGTAACTTTACCTCCATAACATATACAGTTAAGTCTTTGTGGTATTGTACAATTAGAGCATGAGGAGGATGGATTGCAGTAGGAAATGTCAGAACAAATTTCTCTTTGACACATCATGAAAGCTGCAATATAAGACTTTGTTTATTTTTATTGCTTAGTTATAATACAGTAACTCACATGTACAGATAATTCCAGCCCATATGTGGCAACTTCCTTCTGAAGATTGGCAACCACTTATATTTGTCTCTGTACCAGCACATCCTTGTATCTCTATTCCTCTAGTAATTGTGTCAGGAGGTACAGAACACAGACCTCCTGTGATGGCTTCAAATAAAATACAAATACTGAACTTCTAGGAGCACAATTGACTAGTTTTACTAAGAGTGCAACTTCAACTATAGCTAAATATATAATTATAGCCTGAGGTCACTTACCTAATGTTGTAGTGTTAGGATATCCTAACTGGTTACAGGCTACTCTAGCCTCTGTGTCAGTCCATAGTTCTCCTCCACACAATGGCGTCCACTGAAGGCCAGGATTTGTGTATGTGCATATTTCCAGATAGCCTTCATAACCATCATCTCCTAGCCACATACTAGAACTTCCATTAGTTGTATTCACTCTTCTGATGATATCAAGTGAAGGACAATCTTTAAAAACATATCCTTCAATGATAATTATTAAATAAGTTGAACTCTTACTTGCCAGCACTTGAAGTACACAATGTACTAAAGCACTCGATAGTGCCACTAAACTGTAGAATTTTAACATTTCAATGAGTAGATTAGGAAGTTTTTTTGGTTTTTATTTATATTACCTGTTTTCCCCTTCTACTTGTTTGGAGTTTCATGATGTCACTGTTTATGTAACACAATTTTAATACTGATTTCAATTAAAATTTGATCTATTGAATTTGACTTAGTCAATTTACCCGAGGTAGTAGCAGTTTAAACACATTTGTGTTATAATAACGGCAGTTTTTCTAAGTTTAATAAATACATGTTTACCTTGATGTTTTGACTTCTGAGGAGGACTTTGGTAAGCAATCATAATGCTGGGATAAGTCTTATTAAACTAATGCCATAGTTGTTGTGGTGTATATACAGCAGCAAGAGTTATTTTTCTGTTCATTGTTTGGTTATACGAACACTCCAATCCCGAATTAGTTTGGATAAAATTGACGTTCCACTATAATTAGAATAGACAGTAGAGTATGAATATGAAAGTTATTGATGGCCAATGCCAATCCTGCATACAGTGTTCCTGTTCAATTAAAAGGATGGAGGTATATATAAATAGAAACTGGGATTCATATGCAAACATGAAATCTACTTGTGGTCATATGAGAGCATAAGTATTATTGATAATTATCTATTAGTAGGGGTGTATAAATAGATACTGAGATTTTTATAATGCAAACACGACAATATCTCCACTCTTTGGAGTGTGATAGCGCAAGGGTCATTGCACTTCTCTTCCAGCAACATGTATTGTGTAGCAAAGGCCGGGTCCTACTTGGGTATCTTGAAGGAATTGTATAGTAGAGGGTGGGTTTGAGGAAGTTGCAAATATGCACTCCCCAAAAACAAATAAGGAATTGGGAAGGTATTAACTGCAGGTGGATCAAGTAGGGAGGGAAGCAGTGGCTGCTGGCAGCTCTATAACATGTTGGGTTCCATGAAATACTACTACCAAGTGACTAAAAACAAACGAAACATTCCAAAACTGGTTTTCTGAATAATTTTAACATAAGCAACTGCAACAACAAGCAAACCCCACTGCTTTAATTGTAGTAACATGAGACTTCCTTCTCTCTACTAGTCTTTGTTGTAACACAACAATGGCCACATTTTAACTACATCATTGCATCTCTGTATTTAGCTATAGCCAATATTTTTAGCATTAAAGCCAAAAGTGAATCCTACTAACTGTTTATGAAGTTTACTTTCATAGTACATGTGGTACCAGGTGGTAGAGGTTGATCAGGTGGTACAGTGTGGTATCACTTGGTACAATATGGTGCATCACTTCTGTGAATTGAAATGACTTTGATGGAGTTGTTTATAATAGTCTTTTCAAGTGTGCAACTCTGATAAGTAGTAGTATGTACAAATATTGGGAAGAGTATATACCTGTAATGTTTAAGAAACTTTGGCAATGTATTGGTTACCATGTGTCATTTGGAAAACTTTGAGACACAATTGGCTAGTGGTAGCATTCCCACTCAACTGCACATAAAACTATCCACACTAACAAATGGATACAAAAGTATAAGACAACACAGCTAGCTACTGACAGATATAGTGCGCTGTTATATTAGCATTTGTTAAAGTTGAAATAAATTTGCATAGTCGAACTTCTTTGTTTTGCTAGCCCTTTGGATTTTACGCCGTTTTTTAATTACTTTATTTTGAATAAATTGGTAAGCTATGAATTATGTGTGCTTCTAATCCTGTAGTGCTGATAGATACTTTAATGTATGTGTGTCTGTGTTGGTGTGAATTATAAGGGTGTGTAGGAATGCTGAAATGAATTTTAAGGGCTAAATTTTACGTATTTTGTTATTGATGGTGACTATATTGTCACAACTAATTGTACATGCTGGAAAAATGCTAGGAAATTTTTACATTAAATATCCTTTATGAGTGCAGGTGCTTAATGAAATACAGACACAATGCAGAAACTATCACTTAGCTATATACTATTCCTGTGAGTGGTGACAAGTAGCTTTTTCTACTGAGAAATTGTAGTGTAGTAGTATTTTAGAATAAAAAACAATGAGTGTCACTGTAAACAGAGTTGAATAGAAATATCACTCTAATGTTGATTCTGTCAGTATATTTGGTTGCTATATAATGTATAGGTAGTTGTTATGTAGAAAAAAAGGACAAAGTTGAACCATAGAAGAGTTTTAAGTCATTTTGTCCAAATTATTTTACTTGTGGCTAAAACAGTATTTATTTATACAGGTAATAATGTTACCTATATAAATTAATACAGGCATTTTGAATCTATATGGGTAAGGTTTTATTTTAAATAAGTTTAGGAATGATAAGCTAGTACATACTGCTTGCTTTTAATGATCTTAATAACCATTTCCACCTGAGATACTATGCTGTAAGTGGCTTTTGTAACATTCACAATATAATTTTCAAACTATTGCAACAGTGAATAAATAAAGGTTAATCTTTAGGCAAAAAAAAATGTATTAGAAAAGGGAAGCTGGGATATAACGGGCTAAAATTTATACTAACTAGTGATGAATAAATGGAACTATAATAGTTCTATTAAGTTTTAAGAAAGAAAACCCCCGAAACAAAACAATGGTGTAGCTGGAACTATGGATATAAAATTATTACAATGACTGAAACAACTGACATTAAATTTGTCAAACCACTTAGCAAATTTTATGCTGAATCTTGGTCACCAGACCTTACATTATTCATTCATTGGTCACTAGTTCTCACAGCTCTCTCAGAGAGAGGGAACCATTAGCTAATTATTATTACTTGTGTGCAAACTAACTGACTGCATTTTTTAATTTTCAGTTTTATTGATCTATCACTGAACTGAGGTGGGACCTGGCTAATGTAATGAGGTAGATAGTATTGCACAATATTAGTGAAAAGGGCACATTTGTGTGTGTGTGTGTGTGAGTGAGTATGTGCATGTTTGTGTATGTGTGTGTGTGTGTTTTGATGATTTCATACTATGATTTTTTTGGAGATTATGTTGATTGTGTGAATTATATAAACATGTCATTGAAGTGTTCTTTTATATCAACATTGTCAGAAACTTATCTATTTCTTTATTTTGAACGCCTAGGTCAACTATAATATGACTATGTGATACAATTCTATCATCATATAAGTTAAGAGTTGCAAGATTTTGTGTGTGCAAATAACTGCTTCTCAGATGTGTAAGAAAAGAGAGGAAAGTGGAGGGGGGAGGGGCTATCTTCTTACACTGCTACTTCATGTGCAAATTCACCAGCATGTATTTGAAGATGATTATGTAGTGGGCATAAGTCTATGAGTAACATGGTTTAAGGTATTTGTATTATCTCCAGATTTATACATGTATACGGTTATGAATTGTTCATTTACGATACTCCTTGATTATGCAATTAAATGTTTGGCTATTTATAGTTATAGTATTTACACTTCCTGGCTGGAAGACTACTTCCTGCCAGGAGGATTACTTCCTGCCATATGTCTTACTGTAACTAAAGTTGGCTGTCAGCTTACCTCTTCCAAATCCATTCTCATTGGTTGGTTCATGGCCGAATCATGGAAAGACACTTTAGATGCAGAGATGTAAATGAATAGACTTTATCTCTAGTTAGGTGCTAAAAAAGATGTTAGCAATAGTGAGAGTGTCTGCAGTTAACTTTATATAAAATTCTCATCACTGCATCATTGAGAAATGTGTTGCAAGTAAGAAACACTTTTTGATTTTTTAATAAGTAATTTTTAATGTTGTGCACAAGTCAATCTGTTTTGAGAATATAAACTTACTCACACAGAAATGTTTTTGTGAGTATATACTTCAATTACATGTGCAAGTTGGGACAGAATGAGTGAATGATAACACCTCTTCAGAGAAGTGAAAAGCTTCATCTTCGAGGTAAGAAGCATGGTTTCCTGTCATGGGTAACTATATTTAACTAGTTCACTTTTACCAACTATTCTATCGTACTCGCGTATTGTTGCTTGTTTTTATAAAAAGTACCTGCAGCTAATCTTCAGATATATTCTAAGTGAAATAATATTGTTTAGTACAATTTATAAAGTTACAACATTAGAATTCAAAAAGTGTGCTAAATGTAATATTGTGTTCTAAAAATAGATTACATGCAATGAAAGATCTAAGTAGACATGTGGTAAGAGTTCAGGACATATTGTTGCAGCTGGAATATTTTTTAATTACAATTATACTGTGGGTTATATTTTAACGTGCAATGGTCATAAGTCATGGAACTTTTGCCATCTAATTCCAATAATCCATTTTTGGAACTCAAGAATTCCCTATCATGTATGGCCTCAGATTCTTCTTTGGTATGTTGCTTTCTGTTACTGCAGTCATTATCCACAGCAAAATCACTCTGAAAATGTGTGTTTTCAATTCTTCCAATTTCAGTTTCTGAAATAGCATCTTTACTTTCAGTAGTCTGATATCTACTGTCAGAGTGATAAGTCTCTAGGCTGGCGTATGTTTCACCCGGGTGTTGACGTCTGATGGAATGAGTAGGAACAGACATGTTGCGATTAAATTTAGAGTAGTGTCCCTGTTGTAGCTGACCATCTTTAATGTGCCTGTCTAAAGTGAGACATTTTTTCTCCTTTTTATATGTATGATTGAGCTCTGAATACTCCTGCAGCTGATAGTCAGGTCTGAGTGTAATGGAGGGCATCTCTAATGGCTTCTCTACAAGACAATCATTAACTTCTGCATATTCGGGACAGTTACCATTGTTTATTAAAGTATTACGATCCTCTTCTACTGGGCCTACTAGGTCATAGTTCCCAGTGTATATATTGTTGTTTGGTATCATAAAAGCAGTTTCATTTTTATTTTCCGCCGGAGACATTAGAATAATACGACCTGTGACTTTGTTTGGGAAATTATCAATACTATTCTGGGAATTTCCTGAAGTTGTATCAGATATAGGATTTGTTGTATCTTCAGATAGAGTGGGAAGAACACGAGGCAAATGTTCACTTGTTTCATTATTTGGTGTTCTGTGGAAGCAGTAAACAAATAAATAAATAAAGTTGATCTTACATGTTGCAATAATAATTCATGTACGATTCAGATAATATTATTAACTGAAGCTAATATACATTACCTCTTTTTTCTCTTGAATGCTTTCAGATATAGCAGAGAACATACAACAGAAATAATAAGTATAATGAGGAAGAGCAGAAAAGCGAGGACAGAAATGATGATGTATAGCAGTGAAGATTCTCCTAAATAAGTACATTATATATCATAGCTATGAATTGTAATTTAAATGAGTTTAAATGAGGTTAACGTTGGAATGGCAATCGGGTAAGTATCGCTGCAGCGGAAGGTACGGGGTTGTGAACAGGATGGAGGGCGCGGCCGGGGATGACATGTTACAGTGGCACGTGAGCAAGATTGCCAGCAACGAGGTGAGCTAAAGCCATAGTAAGAGTTAGAGTGGGAAATCTGTGCTCCAAGTTTGCTACGCTACCGGAGGTGTTACTTCGAGTGCTGTGTTTATACGGAGTTGGCCGGGAAGGTATCTATGCCGAAAGTGAAGCGAAAGGCAACGAGAGGAAAGGGGAGGAGAGCGGCAGGCCCCCCTGTCTCAGAGTTGGCGAATAGTGGATCACCTGGGAACGAAGCAGCGGGAGGTTCCGCCGATGTCTCAGTTGCGTCTTTATCTCTTCAGCAGTTGCTGGATGCCGTGGGCGAGCGGGTCCGCCAGGAATCTCTCAACAGCATGTCGCGCGCTGGGACGGCGGGTGGAGCATCGTCGGTTAGCGGAGGCCAGGCAGACTTTCAGCGTCCAAGTAGTGAAGGTATGTTAGCTGTTTTGGTAGAGTAGCTTAGGGCTAGGCTTCGGGCTCTATTTCAGGGGCGTGTCAGATGACGCGTTGTTGTAGCGATGCTTACCAGGCCAACGAACGGCGCGGAATTTTAACGACGCCGTACCGGGTGGGATGCATTTGTAATCTTGTAAAGGGGTGAAGTGGGAGAGGGGGTGATAGGAGAAGAGGGGGGGTTATGGGGGGGAGGGGGTAAAGGGTAGGTTTCTTTAGGTCAGGTTTTTAGATGGGGGAAGTACATTATGGTCCCTGGATTTCTGGCAGTTTGAGAGTAGGAAATGTGCATGGCACAGCACTGTTGAGGTTGACTGAGTGTGACTGGGAGTTGGAGTTTCTGAGGACTTCAGTAGGGCATTGACTTATATTCGTTGCTTGCAGGCTCGGTCCACACCGGGTGGGGGCTTGGGAGGTTGCCACCTCCGGCATACATTGCATCAGTCATCATTTCGCCAGTTGGTGCCACGTCACAGCCTATCCAAGTGTCAAGCCAGTGTAGGTCCACATCGGTAGCGGATTCAGGCCAGTTGTCTCAGCGTCCAGCTCCAGCTGTAAGCAGCCAGGCAATGTTGGGGCCTCGGATGTCATCATCGTTGGGGAGCAGCCTGCCTATGTCAAGTCTACCGACCTCGCCCCCGGCATCCGTTCTGACTGGAGCATGTTTGTCTCCTGGATCAGTGCCATTCCCTGCCAGATTGGTGGCTAAGGCACGCTCGGGAGTTTACATTGAGATGAAAGAGCTATTGGGCGATAATATAGCTCTGCTTAGTGAGTTGGAAACTTTTAATGGTCCTCACCACCTCGTTGGCATCCCAGGGGTTAATAAACCACGGCTGCGAGAAGTTGCATCACTGTCCTCCTGGATTTACTGTTTCTTGGCATACTTGGCGTTACGATGCCCCGACGATGAGACGAGGGAGCGCTTGGTATATGCCCAGCTGATTGTTAGGGAGTCACTGCGTCATGGGGGCAAGAGCTGGTTGACGTACGACAAGGTGTTTCGTCAACAGGCAGCGCTAGATGGCTCGCTTAGATGGAACGAGCTGCATCCGGCTATTCTGGCTTCAACTATGCTGGTGAGCCCGCTGCCATCAGCGCAGGCGCCTCAGGGGCGTGCTGGTACTTTTTGCTCTCTCTGTCAGGGTGTGGATCATCGAGCAGACCAGTGTGCATTAAGTTATCTGCACCACTCTGACACAAGATCATTTGGTGGCCGAGGTTTGGGGACTTCAAACCGGATCTGTCAATCGGGGAATCGTGGAAGCTGCAGATTTCCAGGGGGTTGCACATTCAGGCATGTGTGTCGTGTATGCTGTCAACCTCACCCAGAGATTCACTGCCCCAGCAAGAGTACCCAGGGGTTGCCGCAGGGTCCACCTCCAGGCCAGCCTCGCCCATTTGTCCCGAGTCGCTAGTGGGTGTCAGTTTGCCTACGAACGCTATAACTATCTATTCTTGCCTCTGATTTGTTGCCACATTATAGTCATATATTCAAACAAATATAATCATTGTCCAAGTTGGGTGGTTGATAGAGGGTGGTTAGGTAGGTTTGGAATCAAGGTGTTTGGGTAATAATAGGTATGTATATATGAATTAATAGACCAATAGTCGTTTCAGTGAAAGAAGGGGAGATTTAATATTGATATAGTTTGGCGTAGTCATTGATAGGTTAATTTAAATGGCTAGACACGGCAGGATCTTAGTCTCATTTGGGGATTGTACACCTGACATAGCTAGAATATTGTTTACTTGTCATTAAGGGGGCGGGTAGAATAATTTGTGGGGTAGAGGTGTCTGAGTGTTGAACTGGCGGTCAGTTGTCAGGACATGGTTTATGCAGGTGCAGTAGTCGGAGAGCTGGCTGGGCTGCCGCCGTTCACAGCTAGAGGTCTGGGACTCTACCAGGGTTGTCACATCTATGTAGAGGATCTACTGGCCTTCGAGAGTGGGGAGTACCGGAAGGATGCACCTCAGTGGCAAGTTTTGTTCTCACCCTTCTGCTTGCAGAATTGGGCACCGGTGTTCGACTCTCACCCGGACAAGCGTTTTTCGCAGTACGTGTGGAATGGTTTGTGTCACGGATTTCGGTTGGGGTGCCGCAAGGTGAGCCGGGTGAAGTCAACCAGTCATAATCACCCGTCAGCAGCTTCCCAACGGGGGGTAGTCTCTGAGTATATCCAGTCCGAGTGGAGGCTAGGTAGGTTAATTGGCCCCCTCTCCAGGGAGGTGGTTTCACAGGTGCACGTCAGCCCCATTGGCCTCATACCTAAGCCCCATCAGGAAGGCAAGTGGAGACTGATTGTCGATCTCTCCTATCCGAGAGGTAGCAGTGTGAATGCGGGAATTTCAGAGGAGCTCGCATCAATCTCGTACATGCATATGGACGACGTGGTTGAGTGCATTCAGACTCTGGGATCTAGCATACTGATGGTGAAGATTGACCTGGAGAGTGCGTACAGGCAGATCCCAGTGCACCCTAGCGATCATCATCGGCTTGGAATCGAGTGGGAGGGACAGACATATATAGACAGAGCACTTCCGTTTGGGCTAAGGTCAGCTCCGAAAATTTTCTCAGCGGTTGCAGACATGATGACTTGGGCACTTTACAGAGCGGGTATCACTTTGGTTTCACATTATCTGGATGATTTCCTCATTCTTGTTCCCCCGGTATCAGGTGATGGGGTGGAGCTACGAGCATTGGCATTGAGCACATTTGCTCACCTGGGGGTGCCAGTTTCAGCACATAAGACGGCGGGTCCCGATAGAGTCATCACATTCCTGGGAATTGAGATTGACACGAACGCTGGTCGGCTGCGTCTTCCAGAAGTCAAATTGCATAGGCTACAGGAGATGATACGTAGTTGGGTTGGTCGAAGGTCGACGACCCGGAAAGATTTGGAATCTTTTTTGGGTCATCTCTGCCATGCAGCAACGGTGGTGCGCTCAGGCAGATCCTTTCTGAGGGCGTTATTCGCCTTGCTTCAGCAGGCGAAGCA
>WLWD01004537.1_pt1 | contig 37310 bp, 31 predicted proteins | sample 6712731 | NCBI WGS metagenome assembly WLWD01 (sample SAMN12718690, study PRJNA576275) | sponge metagenome | isolation source: marine sponge | host: Mycale hentscheli | place: New Zealand: South Island, Marlborough, Capsize Point | collected 2014-11-01 | reverse complement strand
CAAATTTGATTGTGCAACCCTACGTCTGTAACTTTGATTTAGGTTGAGTCATTATTGTCGTTCCACACGATATATCGCTTGTCGGCATTGCTCCATTCATCGTCAATCTCAACGAGGATGGCACTGACAAGCCTGAGTAAAGATGCCTCATTCGGGAAGACCCGTACAATCCGGGTTCGCCGTTTAATCTCCTGCTGGATCGGACGCTCAATTCCATTCGTCGTTCTCATCTTTCGATGATGCGACTCCGGTAAATTGAACACCGTCAGTCCTTCAGGAACGTTATCGAGCAGCCATTGCGACAGCTTTGAGTAATCTGACTCGTAACGGGCCGCCAGTTGCTCGAACTGAGCGCGGGCAGATGCCTCGTCCGTCGCATTCCACACCGAACGCAGTTCACCACCAATCCGACTACGAACCTTTGCTGTCGGCGCATGATTGACCGCATTTTGTGCCAGGTGGAACTGACAACGCTGCCACGGTACACCCGGAAACACAGCACGTCTCGCTGCTTTGAGGCCCGCGTGGTCATCACTGGCAATGTAGATGATGCCGTGCATCCCCCGTTTTACCAGAGACTGTAAAAACTCCCGCCAGTTGATCTCCGCTTCACTGGTCGCGATCTGCACGCCCAGTACACTGCGTCTGCCATCCGGCAATATCCCCACCGCACTGAGCACCGCCGCATCCACCACCTCATGATCCATCCTGACCCGTTCGTAACGCGCATCCAGTACCAGATACCGAATCTCTCCAAGGGCCCGGTCACGCCAAACCGATAGAGCATCGTCCAGCAGGGCCGTCGCACGAGACACCTGAGTGGAGGAGATCTTCTCAATACCAAACAGATCCAGCACCTTCTCCACACGACGAGTACTGACCCCGCTGATGTACATCTTTGCCACACACAGCATCAAAGCACGTTCACTACGCCGTCCCTGTTCCAGACACTGTGGATAAAACCCGGACTCACCGTGGTTACGGGTCTTGGGTATCGACAAATTCAGTGTCCCAAGAGTCGTGGGTAGTGTACCCTGAGGTCTGTTTTAGTTAGAGTGTGGGGTGTTCGCTGAAATATTCGCTATCCTCTCTAACCATCAGGCGCTCTACAGCTTTTCGTATAGCTGGGCCTGATAGAAAACATTGCTGGATTTCTTAACAACTCCTTATGTCCACTAAGGACCAACACGAATTAGAAAACATGAAAATTGTCCTTTGCATGAGAAACGATTTACCGAGTAATAAGTGTCTCAATGAAATGCTACCTCAGCTTTGTGAGCATGATGTCTATGTCGTTCTCTCTGATATTTTTCTGGAAAGCGAAAAAGGCACGCCGTCTGCAAGAGACGCCAGGTTTTATGAGCGTGACTTAGTGGTAGATCACTTCTTTCCCTTACTGGACAAGCTGGATGTCGATGCGCCTCTGCGAACATTTAAGAAACTTGAAAAAGACTTCGAAAACGTCGAAATTAGAATACTGGGCCATATTAATGGGAACCAAGCCTATGAATACCTTAACTCTATCAATCCCGACGTCATCGTCTCGTGTCGATATGATCACATTTTTACGCAACGAATTATCGACATTCCTCAATACGGCGTTATAAATGCGCATTCTGGAGAGCTTCCAGCCTACCAAGGCATGCACGCTCCTTTTCGCATGATTATGAATGGTGAAGAGAACGTAGCTTGCACTTTGCATTACGTAGACACGGGAATCGACACTGGAGATATCATAGACATTGCTTATGTCAAGGTCGATAAAAGCAAATCATTGTTCTGGCACAAGGACAGAATATATTCCGTTGGAATACCATTGATCGTTGATTTTTTGAATAAAACAGCACGTCAAGAAGCCATTGTTTCAACCCCGCAAGACAGTAATAAAGCGACGTACTATACCCTTCCTCCTGAAGAACTATTTCAAGAATTCGTTTCAAGGGGGTACAAGATAATCGATGTTACGGAGTATGCCGACACGTTATCTCAATATGGAATTCCAGAATAATCGCTAGCAATTGCAGAACCCTTGCCCTATACATCAGGTTAGATGCGGCAAATGATCCGCTCCTCTGGATATCGATTATTGGTCGGGTATTGCTAACTGACTGTGGACTAGGCCTAAAAGATCCAGCCCATAAAATCCGTCGGATCTTATGGGCTCAATTTCGATCATATTCAAACAGTATCGAATCTTGTTTCCTGTTCGTATTCGATACTGTCTCCATACTATCAGTGAGCACTAATTCAGTGCCAATTCTATTGAAGAATATTTTGGTTAATCAAACTGCCGTCACGATGGCTTATAACCAATCCAATTCCATAGGATAGCTACTCATCAATTTAGCACCTTGCTTTGTTATCAATACCTGCTCCTCCAGCTTAACCCCTTCCCCGCTTTTTTCCGAACCGACATAGGATTCAACGCATAACGTCATATTTTCCTCGATTACACCATCGTAGCCATTCATAGCGTATTTATCCGCATGCTTAAGACTTGGATATTCGTCAGCAAGCCCGACACCATGAATCAGTGAACTGTATTTATTAGCAGCAAACTCAGCCGGAATTTTCCACGCGGATTCCGAAACGTCTCTAAACGTCATACCCGGTTTAAGCATAGCCACATTGTGCTGGATCTGTTCATAGGCATGGGCATAGATTCTGCGTTGTTCACTACTTGGCTTATCGCCACAGACCCAACTGCGAGACATGTCAGCACAATATCCGTAGGGGCCAATCAAATCGGTATCAAAACTAACGATATCATCACGCTCGATTACCCGCATCGAGCACTCCCTAAACCAAGGAAAAGTACGTGGCCCAGAAGACAACAAGCGAGTTTCTATCCACTCCCCGCCCAATGAAATATTAGCCTCATGTAATTTAGCCCACAACGCATTTTCCGTAATACCCGGTTCCATGGCGTCCCTCATCTTTCCCATTCCAATTTCACATACATCAATGGCATGTTGCATTAGCACCAACTCTTCCTTTGATTTTATTACCCTCGCCATCTCCAACACTTCTAAACCATCATGAATCGTCACCCCTCGGTCCACTAAAGGCTTACATCCTGTGTAGGATAATCGATCGATTGCGAGTCGTTTATTTCCCGCACCATAGGTATTCACCAAATCCGAAATTTGATCAGCGAAATTTTCAGCCTTTTCACTGGTTCGACTCCCGGCGGTGAAGTAGTAAAACGACGAATGCAAACGGTATTCATCAATAGTGGGGATACCCTCGGATAAATGCGGATAATTCCCATAATCGAAGAGAATCAATGGCCCATCGGTTGCGACAAATACGCACCTTGTTTCGTAATGTGAACACCAAATCTGCATATTAGTAGCATCGCAAGCGTACCGGCAATTTACCTGATCGAATAATAAGATGCCTGCATAGTCGTGTTTACGCAGCTGTTCCCTGATTCTTTCCAACCTATAGCGTCTGACCTGATCAATATCAACAGGGGCTTCGGAAAACTCCATGGCACCATGCTGGCGTGCTGCGACATTACCTGAAGACAAACTCATAAAAAACCTCGCAAATTAGAATAATGGATATGTGATAGGAATGTACAATCTATTCAAAACAAGCACCAGCCTTATTCGATCTAGACTGTGTTCTTACAGCAAAATATTGGATATTCCGCGGGCAGTATACCGATTAAGCTGAAACCGCTTTTCTACTTTCGCGTTCGGGAAACACCCCCTCATCCAATCGTCACTTCAATTGATTTTTAAGTATCAGCCTATCATCCCACAGTGAATAAAAATGCGCTTTTCACAATATATACACTCAAAGGTTATCTTAGACTTCATAGGTGTACTACTCCCAGATTCCTGAGATTAATTTAATGCCCTAACGACGACTTACCCTGCTATGGCCAACAGACAGTTCCGTTACCAGTCCTCTACTGCCGTCCGGACATCCACTTCAAAGGTCCAAGCTTGCTGAGATTGTTGATGGAGATACCAATAAGCATCAGTCAAGCCATCCAATGAGATCAATCTCTCTTGATTTTCAAGCAACGCTTTAGAACGGCTAAACTGCCTCTCTCCAGCAATACCGCCATCAATAATCACATGACCAACATGCAAACCGTCAGAGCCATGTTCTTTGGACAAAGCCTGCGCAAAGGATCGCAGACCCGATTTCGCGGCGTTGAACGCCGAGAAATTGGCTTTACCACGAAGAGACGCACTGGCCCCGGTAAAGATCACAGTTCCGCCTAAAGGCAGCATGGTTTTCACCGCCTCTCGGCCAAATAAAAAACCACTGTAACAACCCACACGCCATGCCTCCTCGAAATACGCCGAGGTCATCTCCCGAACCTTGCCCGGCATACTGTTACCAACATTAAAAACTGCCAACTCCAACGGACCGTCTCCGTACGCATCTGCTTCAGCAAACATTCGAGCCACATCACTTTCAACCGTGGCGTCACACAACACTGGCGTTGCTGATCCTCCTTTTGCCTCGATATCCCGCACCACTTCCTCAATTTTACTCCTCGTTCTTCCGCCCACAAAGACATGATGTCCTTCATTTGCAAACCGCTGACAAAGCGCAGCACCCAAACCAAGCAGCGGGCCCACTCCAAGGACAAGTGATTTTCGTTGATATTGTTTTTTCATAAATGCCCCCTTTAAGTTTGATCTGACCCAAGCTGGAGATAATTTTACTTCTAAAATTCCGGGGCAGTATACCCATTAGAGACTGAAGCTATTTTTCTATTTTCGCGTTCGGGGGACGGGGTAAATAGAGACACCCAGAGAATAAAACTGTAAAGGAAATTCTGGTCCACCGTAGAATGTCTGTTAATAGAACAGCAAGCGTGACCAAAACGATTTCATGAGGCCCGTTGAGCGGAGAATCCTACCTTCTATTTTTCCTCAAGACATAATTGAACCTCCGACTAACCAGATGCAAGTGATTTACGTGGGATCGGGAGGGGCGATAGGCTATCTTCAGGGCGTATTGTTTCGTTGACACACCCAACGCTGGCCGATGGCTTTACAAAACACCTGCATGGCCTCTGGAGATCCTAATGCCTTGGGTCGCCAAGAAGACGTCGGGCGAAGTAGCGATGTCCATTGTTTTTTGGTATACCCTAGCCGATCCAGAATATCTGGTGTCGATGAAGTAACCGAACCACGTTTGTCCTCTCTTAACAGGCGACTACTCCAATCTAGCAGCTCAAGATACTCGCTAAACGACAAGGGCAGGGTCTCTGTGGAATCGGATATGTGAACAGATACCTCGCCTTTGGTTTTCTGGTTCTGATTCTTCGAAACCATGAAGTCCATAAGAACAGAAGGTGTACCTCTATGTGATTGATCGATTCGGTGTTTTATCGAGGTATGTTCAGATTCCTCGGGAGTAGCGGAGATTCCGGCCCGAACGGGATTCAAATCCACATAAGTCATACAACGCAACAGAGCGGCGGCGTCCAGTAGTGCCTGACTATGAAACCGGCCTTCCCAAAACCGACCCGTACACTTATCCTCAATGTTCGCCTCCCGGGCAATCCGCTCATTGAGATACCCCATGAAACGGCTGATATTTGATAGCGTGGTACGCCATTGGGTCAAAGTTTCACGGATCAGTTCACACTCTTCCTCAGTAACGGACATTCCCTTTTGATAGTCACACATCAAACGATTCGGTTTATAAATCATTGCCCATCGATCAATGATTTCGATATCCGTCAACGAATCCGCAAGCTCGAGGTTGACTCTAAGAATGACATGATAGTGATTGGACATGACTGCGTAGGCGACAATATCGATACAAAAGGCCTCCCCTAGCTTTAAAAGTAGCGACTCAACCCATTCACGGCGATGCTCATAACTGCGCCCACTGTAGTCGTCCTGACCACACAAGAACGCCCGTCTGACACACCGGGAAGTGCAATGATAATAAGGGGTTGATTCAACATTAATAAGCTGCCGTCGTGCAATGGCCATCCCTGACTCCTGTCTGGTGAGGTTATTCCGTTGAATCAAGTGTAAAGGAAAACCATGGTACGTCAACCTATTTGTGGGTGTCTAAGAACTGTGATGAACTGTGCCGATTTCCTTGATGTTTTTCCCTGGGTGTCTGCAATTTGACCCGTCCGGCTCATTACTTCTCCACAAATTCGGGCGGTGTAGAAAACTGGACATATTATGTGCTACTAACACCCTTTCGTGGGTGTCTACGAGTTTTTACGAATTTTTTTGACAAAGTTTGCCAAAAAGTGTCACCATTGCTCAAATTCAATAGAAAGATACATTATGGCAACGATGAACATCTCTTTGCCCAGTCCAATGAGGGATTGGGTTAAAACTCAAACGCAAAACGGCCAATATGCCAATAGCAGTGACTATGTTCGAGACTTGATCCGTAAAGATCAGCAGAGGGCTGAAAAGCTAGAGTCACTCCAACAGGCGATTACCCAAGGCTTACAAAGCGGCGACCCAAAGGAATTTGATATAGATCAATTTAAGAAACGGATGCTAAAAAAACTGGATCATGACAACTTATGAACTCTACCCTGCGGCGGAGGAAGATTTAGAGGGTATCTGGCAATATTCAGTTGATCGCTGGGGTATACAACAAGCTCTGAGTTACCTAGATGACCTCCATCATGCATTTTTATTACTCGCGGATCTCCACTGCTTACCCGGGAACGTACTGAATTTGATCCTCCTGTTCATATTTACCCTCATGCCCGCCACCTAATTGTTTACATCGTCGAGGATGAGCAGGTGAAAATCGTGCGAGTGCTACATGAAAATATGAACGTGCCATTGCAGTTAGATCAGTAACATTTCAAACCACTCTACAAAGGAATCATAACGTCCTTTATGGGTAGTGATGATGCAAATCAAATAGCCACTTCGAGCCAAATACAACATACTTTCATAGGGGGTAAATTTAGTACGATGCCAATTCTGGACATCTGCAATAGTTACGGAATAGCATAAATTGCCGTCGTGCAATGGCCATCTCTGACTCCTGCCTGGTGAGGTTATTCCGTTAAATCAAGTGTAAAGGAAAACGATGGTACGTCAACCCTTTCGTGGGTGTCTACGAATTTCTACGCTATTGAGGTTCGAAATCTAGTCAAGAGATTTGGTGGTCTGACTGCCATCAACGATTTAAGTTTTTGTTTAGCTGACGGTGAAAGCCTCGGATTAATCGGCCCCAATGGTGCCGGAAAAACGACGGTATTTTCGCAGATCATGGGAGAACTCATTCAAACCAGCGGCGAGATCCATGCCTATGGAAACGATATTAGTAAACTAAGTACACCTCAACGAATTGCCAAGGGCATTAGTCGAACCTACCAAGTTCCGCGTCCCTTTGTCGGCTTGAGTGTTCGTGAAAATATCCGTGTTGGGCTGATGCCAAACAGTATTTGGCAGCTCATTTTTAATACTTCGGATATGGCCCGTGAAGAAGAAGTCGCAATGTCTGTTGGGCTCAAAGCTTCCGATCTCGAGAAAACCGTCTCAGAGCTATCAATGGGGGATTTACGTAAACTGGAATTCGCACGAACCCTAGCCACCGGCGCTAGGGTCCTGTTGCTCGATGAAGTGTTTGCCGGATTGACCTCAGGTGAAGTAACGATGATTGCGAATCTGATTCAGGACCTTCGAAGTCAAGGATATAGCTTTTTAATCGTTAGCCACGATTTACCCGCGATGACCCCTCTGGTTGACCGGGTCATTGCCATTGAGCTTGGAGCGAAACTGGCGGAGGGCTCAATGTCCGAAGTTCTGTCGAATGAGGCCGTAAGAACATCCTACCTTGGAGAAAGCTGATGGCGATGATGGAAATCAAAAACCTGTCGGTATTTTACGGAAAAGCTCGGGCCTTAAGTGATATTAATCTCAGCGTTGATAAAGGCGAAACCATTGCAATAGTCGGTGCAAATGGTGCCGGTAAATCGACGCTACTAGACAGCATCATGGGGCTTGTAAAAAACACAGGCGAAATCTTATTCGAGGATCAAGATCTAACACACAAAAAAACCCGCTTTCGCGTACAACAAGGTTTGGGTTATGCGCCTGAACGGTTCAACTTATTTCCCTATTTATCGGTGCGCGATAACTTGCTGGTCGGAGCTTATACCGCTCGGGGAGAAATCGCTAAAAACCTAGCGGCGGTTTACAATTTGTTTCCGCGGTTAGCGGAACGCGAAGATCAGGAAACCGCGACTCAGTCTGGGGGCGAGCGCCAAATGGTCTCGTTAGGTCGGGCGATGATGTCCTCTCCTCGAATTTTATTGGTTGATGAACCGACGATCGGTCTGGCGCCAAAAGTCTGCCTCGAAATTGCCAACGTATTACGACGTTTAAGTACCGATTTAGGGCTAACTGTCATCCTTGCTGAGCAGAACGCTAACTTTGCCCTATCTCTGGCAGAACGGCTGTACGTTCTTGAAGGCGGTAAAATTACCGCTACCGGAACGGCAAAAGAACTTTCCAAAGACGACACTCTCGCCAAGAGCTATTTCGGAGCCTAGCTATTCGGAGCCTGGCGAGTTTGATGCTTGGGTATTAGACTGAGAACATTTCCTAAAATCCCGGGAACAGTATACCGATTGGGCTGAAACCGTTTTTCTATATTCGTGTTCAAGAAGCACACTCTCGCCCCATCGCGACTTCAAGCGCCTTTAAGTATCAACCTCATGCTCCTTGAAGAATAAAAAAGCGCTTCTCACACTCTATACCCCCAAAAGCGGTCGAGGCTCAATAGGTATACTGTCCCCAGATTCGTAGGATCACAGTTAGCTTTACTAACTCGATCTAGTCAGGGGTTCTTTCATCAGTTTCAGGGTCTGGGTCGGCTATCCTTACACGGTCAGGTGTTGGAGTTGGAGCGAAATATGCCACCCCTTGCTTATTTTGAAGTGGCATCAAGGTACTAACTACTGAATGGCGAATAAGTTCAGACTTTCCAGCTCCCCCTCGATTTTGCCAAACGATGTTATTGTTAGCGATATCAACAAGAGAAAAATCCATCACTGTATTCGAAGCAGCCCCGGAGGTATGTATGTACAAACCTCCAGTCAAGATAGCCGTTAGCACGCCTGTGGCTATCATCAACCCCGCAGTTTTACCGCCACCAACTTCGCCAATATTCACACGAACATAAGCAAAGTGATCTCCTTCTAATTGCCTAACGACTTGAGGAATTTGGTCTGGTGTTATTTCTGTTTCTGGCCCAGATAGGTTTTCCGTGAGCAATTTGTAAAACTGCTTCATTTCATCGCTAGCCCATGTCTTGCGTTCATTGCTATCTTCAAATCCTTCAAAGGGCTGGTCGATACTTTTACCATCTTCAGCTAGCGTGTAAGTGATATCTGGATCTTGCTCGAAACTCAATCCATAGCCTCGAAAAATGAAATTAGCGTTGTATCCACGCCCTTCTAATCCAGTACGAATTTCGGACTCCATTTCATCCATGGTCAGTTGGTGATCTTTTAAATCGATTCCCAGATCCTTACCTCGGAGGTCGTACAAGATCGTGAGGTCAACCACGACGTCGATTTCATTGATGTTTTTTGCGTGTCCTGCAAACTCTGGAAATTGCGTTAATCCATTAGTGGTTACGCAACCCGTCAGTAAGGCTGCGATGATTAGTGTCATGGAGCATTGAAAGAACCGATTTACATTAGTTTTTGTTTCCATTTTTCTTACTTCCATTTTATTAAATAAATAGTGTTGATGAATCCGAAATACATGCTTCCATTGTTCAATCGACGCACATTAGATGTGAAACGAATAAGCTCAATAATTACATTTATTTTCTATTTTGATGTGCGCCCCTTCGCTTCTCATGCTTATTTCCTACCCCGTTGCTGACCACCGAAAGCACGATTTGGTTAGAAGTGAATTGACTGATACTAAACCAGTTGGTAAATTTACTTAGTTTTAACGAGAGAACAGACCACTCAATGCTACAAGAAATCCCTGAAGGCAAATGGATCGCGTCTTTTCGACGGGCGCTTAAGCTCAATGGCATCAACTCAGGCACACCAGTGGCAATTGTTGCCGAAACTCAATCCAGACCCGTATTGATGCAATTAGCGTCATTGGCTCTATACGACATCGGCGCCGAGTTCTCCACTGTTTTCCTGCAAACTCCTGAGCAATCGGCGCCGGTTCCGGTGAAATCTACCGGTGCATGCAATGCGATTAAAGGGATGCGCCATGTCGTGGAGTCGCTAAAACGAGTAGAGGTTATCGTCGATGTAACGGTGGAGGGGCTGCTCCACGCACCCGAATGGCCTGAAATAGAAGACGCCGGTGTCAGATTGTTTACTATCTCCAATGAGCATCCTGAAATTCTTGAGCGGACAGAGCCACAAATCGAGCTGGCAGAAAAGGTAGCGTTGGGTATTGAGATGCTGCGCGAGGCATCACAAATGCGCGTTACCAGTAGAGCCGGAACCGATTTGGTGATTGATATCCGGGATGCGCCTTGTGGTGGCACCCCGGGATTTACCACTGATCTAGGTGGTGTGGCGCACTGGCCCGGAGGCTTGTGTTTGTGTTTTCCAGGCAAAGATACCGCCAACGGCACTATCGTTATGGCCCCTGGAGATATGAACCTTACGTTTAAAAGCTACTTGCGTGATTCCATTGAAATGACCATAGAGAACGATTTTGTCACCGAAATCAGGGGCGATAACCTAGATGCAGAGCTATTCCGTGAATATCAACGCGCTTGGGATGATCCTATTGCTTACGGAATCAGTCATATCGGTTGGGGTATGAATCCCAAGGCACGATGGGAGTCTATGGCGCTGTATGACAAGCGTGATGTGCAATCGACAGAGTTTCGTGCATGGGCGGGTAATTTTCTTTGGTCTACGGGCTCTAATCAATATGCAGGTCGTTTTACTCTTGGGCATTTTGATTTGCCAATGCGTAACTGCACTATCGCACTGGATGGAGAGGCAGTCGTCATTGACGGCAAGCTTCAAGGAAAACTCGCTTAGATCACTATTAGACTATTCTACTTATGAGTCATTACACTGACTATTACAACATCTCGAACTTTCGTCCACAACATCTTGAGATGTTAGACAAGATTACCGAGCTAGGGCCCCGATTCTGTGAACGTGCGGTCAACACCGATTTGAATGCAGAGTTTCCAACGGAAAATTACCAAGATCTTGCCGAGCAGGGGTTTCTCAAATTGGTGATCCCCGAAGAATATGGCGGATACGGCTTTAGTCTCGGCGAATATGCCACCATTGGCGCGGAAATAGGGAAATACTGCGGTGCGACCGCATTGACTTTTAACATGCATACTTCTTCCATGAACTGGCTACGGCATATGTATGAGATGCCAAACTTAAGCGCCGAAGAGCGTGCTGATTTTGCGCGCATGAGAGATATTCAATTTCCCAAGGTCGTTGACGATAACGCGATATTCTCCCAACCGATCTCTGAAGGCGGGGTAAATTGGACCTCAGATCCAATTAGAACCAATTGTAAGAGAGTTGACGGCGGCTGGGTCATCAACGGCATGAAAAAATTCGCTTCCCTAGCAGGACATTGTGACTATTATTCTATTGTTTGCACTGAACACTTTGATGGTCAAGCGCCACGCCATGAAGACACGATGGATTTCGCCGTACACAAAGATACGCCAGGATTGTCCATTAAAGGCGAGTGGGATCCATTGGGAATGCGAGGAACAGTATCACGAGACCTGATACTCAAAGACGTGTTCGTAGCCAAAGACGATCTGATGATGCCTGCGGGCGTATTCACGAAAACGCTGGCTCAATGGCCTGCGATGATGGCTACTCTCACACCGGCCTACATGGGAATTGCGCAATCCGCCTACGACTTTACGGTGCAATACTTAAGAGGAGAAACGCCTAATCAACCACCGATCGATAGAAGAGTATATCCAACCAAGCGCGCCACGGTAGGACGAATGTATCAGCGACTTACTGAGATGCGCTCATTGTGGCACAGTGTCTTTTCGGAGGCATGTCATTTTCCGTCAAAAGCACAAGTCATGCGTATCTATGCAGCGCAATATGCCGTCATGGAAGGCGTTCAGGAAATTGCTGCATTGGCAATCCGTACCTGTGGTGGGCAGTCAATGCTTAAATCTCTTCCTCTGGAGCGCATCTATAGAGACAGTCGATGCGGCGCATTAATGCTGCCCTATACAACGGAAATTATGGAAGATTATCTCAGCGTAATGACAGTTTATGACATGGAGGATATTGATGAGATTGACTCCAACACCGCTTCCGCTCGAATCTCTTTATGGCGCCCCGAAGCGTAACCTGATCCGTCTTAAATCGCGATGGCAAAACAAAACGTATGGTGTTCTAAGGTAATTCCGAATGCTTCTCCTGGGAAGGTTTGGAATTTCCTGAGGCATTTTGACAATCAGTGGCACCCCGACATCTTGCGTTGCGATTTAACCATTGATAGCAACGGTTCGACGATTCGAGAGTTTGCGGATCGTGATGGGAAAATATACAAAGAGCAGATAACCTACTTCAGCGATACCGACAGGACTCTGGTCTATTGTCACCTTAGCGGTATCGAAGATGTCACTCATTATGAAGCGAAAATTTCAGTATCGACGGATGGAAGCGGCGCTTCATTGATCAATTGGGATGCGAACATAAACGCCACCGCAACTAGGATCGATACCATTGCTGAGGGGACCCGATTCGTATTTGAGCGTGCACTGAACTGGCTACATGACAATGATCTATCCAGTGCTGTCTATCCACCACGTGCACCACGTACTTCACAATTGACAAAAATCGTACGCCTCGCAATAGACAGCGCGCCCGAATTGTCGATACTGACGCCAGAGCCCGGCTTCCAAGAAACCGATGTACTCTGCCTTTTTCTTCACGGAATCGGAGGCAATGCAGAAAACTGGTTATCTCAACTTAACACTTTTGGAAATAACTGGCATGTGGCTGCGTTAGACATGAGGGGGTATGGTCAGAGCAAACTGAGTTTCCATCCCAGTCGAATTGATGACTATTGCGAAGATATCATTAAAGTCGCCAATGCTTTTTTCGCCAAGAAGGTCGTTCTAGTTGGACTTAGTATGGGAGCCTGGATTGCAACAAGCTTCGCCATGCGCTATCCAGAAAAACTCGCTGGATTGCTGTTAGCAGGCGGATGCACGGGTATGTCCGAGGCACTTCCGAAAGAGCGTGAGGCATTTCGTGCTGCTCGGGAAAAACCATTAAGTGAAGGTAAGTGCCCGGCAGATTTTGCCCACGAGGTGGTTGAACTAATTACCAGTCCGAATGCATCTAATGAAGCAAAAGAACTGTTACATAAATCAATGTCGGATATCCGCGCTGAAAGCTATCGGGACGCATTAGCTTGCTTTTGTTATCCATCAGAGCGATTCGACTTTTCGCAGCTACCGTGTCCGGTATTTCTGGTGACTGGGCAGCACGATCGATTAGCAAGGCCTGAAGAAATTCGCGGTGTTAGCTTGAAAATGCATAAAGCTGCGGACGTCAACCATCGGCAACCTGACATCCGCTTTGAAGTGCTAAAGCAAGCCGGCCATGTGTGTAATCTGGAAAACCCTGCTCAATTCAACCGACTACTAGCAGATTTTCTACCGCGTATACTCGGCACAAAAAAAAATATTGAGTCAAACCGCGAACAGAAACGTAGGACAAAATCTCAACGAATCAAAGAGGCTGCTTTATCGGAGTTTTGCGAGCACGGCTACGAAGGCACATCCATGGCGTCGATTGCAAAACGGGCAGAAGTATCCAAACCGACACTGTATCAATACTTTGGCGACAAGGACCAACTTTTTACCGCAGTTCTAGAAAAGGGACGGGTATTGCTCCTAACCCCACTGACTCGTCCGGGGCGTCATTTAGTTGAACGGTTGTGGGATTTCAGCTGGGTTTATACTGACTTTGTACTTCGACCCGACATGCTATCTCTCGCGCGATTGGTGTTAGGTGAAGCCGCTCGCCGGCCTGGTAGTGCCGTGGCTTACCATCAATCAGGACCAGAGAAAGCCTTCGCTGGAATTGTGATGTTTATTCAAGATTGTGTGCAAGATGGCACACTCTTAGTTGACGACGTCGAATTGGCGGCGCAAGATCTCTGGGGGCTGATTCTCTCGGGTGTTCGTGATCGCCATCTCCACTATACTCACGAAAAGCCGAATAGCACCAATTTACTCAAGTCGATCAGTCACGGGTTAGGGGTTTTTCTAAAAGTTTACTCGACCCATAAAGAGGCTGACCTCGCTATACTCTATAAAAAAGTCGAACAAATGAAAAATCCTTCACTCGCTATGCAGTCCGATAGTTCTGAGAATCCTAAACAACGTTTTGCTACCGTGGCTGTCATCGATACCAATGGATTATTACGGGGCCAGAAAATTTCGGCATCCGCTCTTGGTAATGTTTTAGAACAGGGGATGGGAATGGCTCCTGCTCAGCTCGCACTAGATCCTACTGACGTCATATTAGAGATCCCCGGGGTGACGGACGATAGTGGTGATTTCCACGATAGCTTACTTAAAGTTGATGTTAGTAGCCTAAGGAGAATGCCTTGGGAAGCAGCGACGGACGATAGTGGTGATTTCCACGATAGCTTACTTAAAGTTGATGTTAGTAGCCTAAGGAGAATGCCTTGGGAAGCAGCGACTGACGATGCGCTCTATCTTGCAGAATTCACAGGAGAGACTGCCGCGATTTGCCCTCGTAATTTGCTACGCCGCGTATTAGAAAGAGCATCTAGTATGGGACTAAATCCAAAATATGGCATGGAGTTAGAATTTACACTGTTTAATGAGACCAGCCAAAGCTTGATAGAGAAACATTTTGATGATTTAAAAACCGCAACCCCTCACCCAAGTCATGATCTATTAATCTACCAATCACTACAGTCCGATTTCTACCGGGAAGTCGCCGATATCTGTGATCCATTAAAAATAAAGCTTGCCAAGATGCATGAAGAGATTGGGGGTGGTTTTATGGAAGCGTGTATTGATGCTGGAACCGGGCTCGATCCAGCGGATCAGGCGGTACTGTTTAAGAATTTTTTGCGCGTTCTAGCAATGCGGCGAGGCCAGCTTGTTAGCTATATGCCAAGATGGTCTGAACTGGCGGACAGTCAGTCATCACATATCCATGTTTCGCTGAAAAATAACGATGGGACCGATTTATTTTGGGATGAGAGTAAGCCGAACAATATGTCGGCTCAGTTTCTTCATTTCATCGGCGGTCTTCAAACTTATCTGCCCGATCTCATGTTGCTGTTCGCGCCCACCGTCAATGCATGGCGCCGATTCACCGAAGGAACTTTCGCTCCCCCCGCATTCACTTGGGGAATAGAAAACCGAACTTGTTGCATGCGAGTGGTGGGGGACCGCCCTTCATCATTGAGAGTTGAAAACCGCCTTCCCGGATCGGACACAAATCCGCATTTAGTGGTAGCCGCAACGTTGGCAGCGGGCTTATGTGGCATTGCTAACCAAACTAAGCCGACAGAACCCACAATCGGTAATGGGTATTTACCCGGAGCCGGCCACGGTAAGCCGCTACATGATGGGATGGATGAAGCGATATCATCATTGCAAAACTCCCAGATGGCAGAAGATTGGTTGGGAGCGACTTTTTTACGAGCTTATACTTCAACTCGAAGAGCGCAACTCAATGAATTTCAAGATAAAGATTTGATCGACGAGCGCCGCCGATTCTTTGAGCTAGGATAGGTAATTTAAGGAAAGCACTTTGCTCCCATATCAGTGCTAATTAATCGTCAAGAACCTCTGAACAAGTCATGACCAATCAATTGGAGCCTAAAATAGGCAAGCTCTTCTCTGCAACACTTCGCAATAGCCCGGCCCCTACTATATTATGGGCGTGGTTTTCGCTCCTCGATCTTGCTTGTTTTATCTCTCAACCTGATTCGCCCGAGCTTATTCAAAGGCTCCGTAACTGAGAGGCTCGTACTCATGGAGTTTTCCTTATTTAACCTGATGACTAAACCGGTTGACGGATCAACCCATGCCGATGTGTTTCAACAAATGCGAATCATGACGCAGATGGTTGACGACGCCGGGTTCGATATCGCCTGGTTTGCAGAACATCACCTTTCCAACTATTGCATTTCTCCCTCCCCGTTGATGATCGCAGCCAATATGGCAGGATTCACTCAACAGATTAGATTAGGCCCCGCGGTTGTGGTAATGCCTTTTTATGAGCCACTGCGATTAGCTGAAGATATTTGTCTCGTCGATCAATTGACCGAGGGGCGACTTGTTTTGGGGCTAGGGACGGGTTACCAACCGAGGGAATTCAGCAAATTCGGATTCGATATCGAAAATCGATTGCAGCGTGGACTGGAAACATGGGATGTCATTGAACAAGGTGTTTATGGCGGTGTAATCAATTACAAGGGCGAGCACATAAATATTGAAAACGCAGCACTATCCATTGCACCAGTCCAAGATCGTATCAGAACTTTTGGTGTTGGAAATGCGCCTGAGATACGGCAGATGATTATTGATCGCGGCGCAGAGCCATTGACGTCACCTGCTATTGGTCCGAATACGATAATAGAAACCACCCGTCGTTTGTTCAAAGAAACCCGAGCGGAAAATGGGCTTAGCGGCGATGATTTCCCTTTTGCGGTACAGCGCTACATTTATGTTACGGACAGCAAAGAAGATGCCCGTACCGCGGCCGAGCAGGTATTGACTCATGCACGGATGGCCAACAACATGCGCTTACCGATACCGTTAATGGATGGAGCAGACTTAAAAATAGTCCCCTTCGACAATGAACCGAATATCGACCTCGTGCTGAAACGCGCGATCATTGGAGATGCAGAGGAGGTAAGCCGACGTATCGTTGCCGAGGCACGTGAGTTTGGGATTACCCATCTCAGCGTTTTTATGCAAATTGCATCAATTCCCTTTACAAAAGCCCAGCGATCATTAGAGATCTTTTGTGACCAAGTGATGCCAGTAGTAAAAGCAGAGCTTGCAAAAGATCAAGCGGCAAGCTAAGGAGCTTTAGAACAAGTTATAACCGATCAAGCTGAGAGATGGTCATTAGCAGTGGATAGGAGCAAAGTGTGTTCTTACAACAAAAGAGATTGAAATTTTGAAGCGCCTAGACGGAAAGGTAGCATTGGTAACCGGTGCGGGATCAATGAAGGGTGGCATGGGCAATGGTAAAGCTACTGCGATCCGGTTAGCACAGGAAGGGGCTGTAATTTGTGCGCTGGATTTGACGATAGAGGCAGCAGAGGATACATGCGATGTGATCCGCAGTGAAAGTGGTACCGCTTTTGCGCTTGCAGCGGATGTCACTGAAGAGACTCAAATTCACAACGCCATCACGGCTTGCTTAACGCATTTTGGCCAAATCGATATTCTACAAAATAATGTAGGGATATTACGCACGGGTGGTGCGGCTAATACCACCATCGAAGACTGGGATCTACTGGCCCATGTAAATTTGAAGGCCGTTTTTTTGCCCACCAAACATATTTTGCCGCATTTTATCGAACGCCAGACCGGTGTCATTACCAATGTATCCTCAATCGCTGGGTTGCGCTATTTGGGTACGCCTTATATCGCCTATAACACAACCAAGGGTGCGATTATTTCCTATACCCGCAATTTGGCTGCAGAGCAGGCACAAAATGGAATTCGGGCGAACTCAATCTTGCCAGGTTTTATCGACACTCCCATGGCCCGAAATCTAACCGAGCAAAATAGTGATGATGTGGCGAAAATTGACTGGGAAGCGTTGGACCGCCAGCGGTCAGCACGAATTCCGTTGGGTCGCGTCGGCACCCCTTGGGATGTTGCTAACGCCGCGGTATTTTTGGCCAGCAATGAAGCCAGTTACATCACGGGCACCGAAATAACCGTTGATGGTGGCGTGTCATGCAGCGTGTAGAAACAAGCGATTCAGTGCTATTTGATGACACATACAACGAACACAAGGATCCCGCTAATGGTGCAGGAGCTTAAGCTTGCAACAGAGTAAAAATCCGGAACAGTCTTTTACGCTAATTCTGAACAAACACGCCAAGCACGCACTACCGTTTTCTCTAAATTCATAAAAATTAGTGACGATAACAAAGTCGTATCACTATTCATCAAAAGCTCAAATCTAATCAATAAAGTCGAAGCAGTGGCCACCTGAAACAAGATTTTGATTGCGGTAAGCTACTCCCTCACAGGCCCAGTGGTTTTACGAATATCCAGTTGGGCCGACAGACGAATGCTTTTCAAAGGCATATCCGGATTGGCAATTCGATCCAATAGGGTTTGGGCCAATTGCTCCCCGAGGTAAAAGGCATTTACCGTCAAAGTAGAAAGCGGAGGGGTCCAAAGCGCGGCCTCTTCGGTGCCGTCGAATCCGATCACTGAAACGTCCTTACCGACTATTTTCCCCATTCGGCTAAGCCACAATGTTGCCCCCATAGCAACCATGTCTCCGCTACAAATGATCGCCGTGATTGTTGGATGCTGTGTCAATAGTCTGGGTAGTTTGTTTGCAGCTTCGGTCTTTGTTTCTTGGCAGGGATAAACCATGGTTGGGTCGAGTCCGTGCCGCGACATCGCATTCGCGAAACCGGATACCCGCTGCATTCTTACGTCGACAGCTTCTTCTCCGCCAAGAAACGCGATGTGACGGTGTCCTAATTTTATGAGGTACTCTGTGGCTTCAAAAGTACCTGCTTCATTTTCAATGCCGACATGGTCAAACTGCCCTTTAGGCAGTCTACGCAAGAAAGTGACAGTGGGTAAGTTACGTGCCTGAACCTGTTCAATCACATCGTCGCTGGTGTCCATGGTTGGCACCCATAACAGGCCTCCGCGCGCACCTCCCATCAACGTATCAATATACCGCCGTTGACGGTCCTCTTCATCTCGTGTGTCCAAGACAAAAACCAGATAACCCTGAGTTTCGAGAAGATTGCTAACCCCAGCAACGACCGCGGCATTGAAGGGATTGGAGATTTGATTGATCAGTAAACCGATTTCCCTGAATTGCTTTGAGCGTAGCGCAGCGGCATGATGATCGCGTTGATAATTAATTCGCTTTGCTGCTTCAAGAACTTTTTCACGGGTTTTTAGAGATATACGCCCGGAACCTCGCATCACCTGACTCACGGTAGATGTTGACACCCCCGCTTCACGGGCAACGGTCACGATGGTAACTCTGGGACTCACTGCGGTTCTTTCATCATTCTTTGAGTATCAAGTGTGTGGTTTTACCATAATGGCAAGAAAATATCGAAACATGAGAACTCCAAGAAGGCTAGCCACTTTCTCAACTCTCCATTGAGCATGATAAAACGAAGAAAGAATACTCTCTTGACATTAGGTATAACGTTATACCAAAATATTTGATCCTAACGCGAGAAAGAATTCATGAAAAACCCAATTAAGACTTTATTGATGGTATCGCTGACCGCGAGCATCGTCACCAGCGTCACCCAGGCTGATACTTTGTTTTGGTCAACCCAGGCAAAACCAGTAGAAGAGTCCCAAGCAATGCGAGATCAGGTGTTGGCTAACGCGGGACAAGCAGTTGATTATCAACCAAGCGACCCTGGCCCATGGCTGACTCGCTTAAACGCTGAGCTGGAAGCTGGCAAAGGCACTATCGGCCTCTTAGGTGCGCTACATGGCGACTTTACGTCTATGAACCCAGACAACTTGGTCGATCTATCGTCCGTGGATCTGGGATCTGCTGACGTAAACAAAACCTTTACCGATTTGGGTATGCTGGGTACGTCCGAGCAAAAATACCTTCCTTGGATGCAAGCCACTTACATTATGGCGGCAAATAAAAAGGCTCTTGAGCATTTACCCGATGGCGCTGATATCAATGCGCTAAGCTATGACCAACTGATCTCGTGGTCAAAAAATATGGCAGAAGCAGCAGGTGAGCCGAAGTTTGGCTTTCCTGCGGGGCCTAAAGGATTGAAACATCGATTCTTCCAAGGCTATCTTTATCCTTCTTACACTAATTCTGTTGTAAGAAAATTTGCGTCCGACGAGGCCGTTGTTGCATGGGAAAAATTCCGTGAGCTTTGGAGTTACACCAACCCAGGTTCAACTAACTTCTCGTTTATGCAAGAGCAGTTACTATCTGGCGATGTTTGGGTCGCGTTTGATCATACCGCTCGATTGGCCAACGCCTTCAACCAACAGCCCGATGACTTCATCGCGTTCCCAGCCCCGGCTGGACCAACTGGTCGTGGTTTCATGCCCGTTATCGCGGGCATCGCTATTCCAGCGACAGCACCGGATCAAGTAGCAGCGAAAGAGCTGGTCGCACACATGCTAAAGCCTGAGACCCAGATTGCGACTTTACGGGCGACTAACTTCTTCCCAGTTGTTGATGTTGAGCTACCTGCTGACATGCCGGCCGCTGTCCGTATTTCTGGAGCAGCAATTGCCACAATGTCAGGATCAGCGGACGCGAACCCAGGACTACTACCCGCGGGACTGGGAGACCAAGGCGGCAAGTTCAATCAGGTTTTTGTTGATTCATTCGAGCGTATCGTTCTTGCGAAACAGGATATTCGTGCAGTACTCGACGATCAGAAAAAAGCACTTCAAGCCATCATGGAAAAAAGTGGCGCTCCTTGCTGGGCTCCTGATGCACCTTCAGAAGGCGCTTGTCCAGTTGAATAACCGAGCGATTTAACCGAGTTAGCGACCTTTAAAGACCTGTTCATTAACGAACAGGTCTTTATTCGACTCATCCCACCAAACAGAGCATGGAAAACAAAGCGCTCCCTTATTTACTGCTCTTACCGACAGCAGTTTTCCTGTGTCTGTTTTTTCTTTATCCTTTCAGCTTAGTCGCATGGCAGGCGTTTGTCGGTGATAACGGATTTACGTTAGAACACTTCAGGTCCATGACCGATCACTGGAAATTTTCTATTTCTTTTTGGAACACCATGTTACTGGCAGTGGCGGTGGTTCCGATACAACTTATACTATCCATCGTCATGGCTTCCATGGTGAATGCAATGCGCAAAGGGCGGGATATTGTTTTATATATATGGACCATCCCCTTAGGTATTTCTGATCTCGCTGCAGGTATTATCTGGTTGGCGATATTTGAACAATCCGGTTTTCTTAACTCAATGTTACAGTCTATTGGGGTGGCAGATAAGCCTCAAAATTTCCTTACTTACGACAATTTATGGACCATTTTTCTTGCCATCGCATTGGCAGAAATCTGGAGAGCGACCGCGATTATGTTTGTCATTCTGGTCGCTGGCATGGGCTTAATCCCAAAAGAATATAACGAGGCTGCTGAAGTATTCGGCGCTTCTCGCTGGCAACGACTATGGCGTATCACCCTCCCTCTGCTTCGCCCCAGCCTGCAAACCGCATTGATTCTGCGAGTCATTTTGGCATTCGAAGTGTTTGCTGTTGTTGCCGCACTTGGAGGAACGAGTTTTCCTGTCTTGATGGGAGAAACATATAACTATCAATTCGCATTGCAAGACGGGCATGTTGCTGCGGCATTGGCATTAGTGATACTGGCTGTTTCGATTGCATTTACCCTCGTGATTATTCGGGTTTTACGTGTACCTAAAGAGGCCCAGATTTGAACATAAAGAACCGGGGCAGCTTCTTCAACTCCCGCCAGTCCGAACGTTTACTGTTCAAAACAATGACCTTAATTTTATGCGTTTGGGTGTTGCTGCCTATTTATCTTCTGATCGTCAATTCACTCTCTACGCCCGAGGAAGTTATTGCATTTCCTAAACGATTTTTTCCATCATTTAACGTTGCGAGTCTTGAGTTCTTCGCTGGATTTTCAGGCATCGTTAAAGCACTACAAAGCTCAATCATTGTCGCTACCATTACCATGGTGCTGTCCATTTTGATTGGCGCACCCGCCGGATACGCTTTATCTCGATTCGAATTTAGGGGAAAGACGACCTTCAGGGTACTGATATTGATGACTAGGGCATTTCCCTTACCTTTATTGGCCTTGCCGTTGGCCATAATGTTTATCCGAACAGGATTAGACGATACGATGTTCGGGCTTGCTCTAGTGCATACTATGTTAGCGTTACCCTTTTCAGTACTGATTACTTTCTCTTTGTTTTCTGGTATCCCGATTGAACTTGAAGAAGCGGCATGGACGTTGGGATGCAACCGGGTGCAAGCATTCACCAAGGTGGTTTTCCCCCTAATCCTGCCGGGCATTACAGCCTCAGCCGTTTTCGCTTTCGTCATTTCATGGAACGAAGTGTTTGCTGCATCGGTACTGACCATCGAAAACAGAACGCTTACCGCGTTTCTTCTACAAAGCCTTGATGTGTCGCCCATGCACTTAAAGTTTGCGGGCGGTTTTGTTCTGGTTATGCCAGCATTAATTTTCATTTTCGCCGTTCGTAAATACCTGTTCTCTATGTGGGGAATCGCGAACCGATGAGCGAGATTCGACTCCCATCTGCCGTATTTACTCTGGTAACCCCTAATGGCTGAGATACAAGTCAAAAACCTGGCCAAAGTATTTGGTAACTATCAAGCCTTACACTCCATAAACCTGACTATCACCGACTAGGAGTTCATGGTTTTGCTTGGGGCTTCCGGGTGTGGGAAGACGACGCTATTGCGGATCATCGCGGGACTTGAAAGTCCGTCTGGGGGTGAGGTATGGATTGGTGGAAAGCGGGTTGATCACTTACCTCCCAGAGAGCGCGGCATCGCCATGGTGTTTCAGAATTATGCTGTGTTCCCCCATTTAACCGTTTTCGAGAACATCGCCTTTGGACTGCGCATGAGCAAAATCGATTCAGCTATTATTGACGAGCGCGTCAAGAGAACGGCCGAGCTAATGCACATCGAATCTTTGTTGGATCGATACTCTGGTCAATTATCTGGTGGTCAGCGCCAGCGAGTCGCCGTTGCTCGAGCGCTTGCGATGGAACCCGACGTGATTCTCATGGATGAACCACTATCAAACCTAGATGCCTTGCTGCGTTTGGAAATGCGCGCCGAGTTAAAGGGAGTGCTCGAGAATAGTAACACCACGACCATTTACGTTACCCACGATCAAGTCGAAGCCATGAGTTTAGCTGACCGGATTTCGGTAATGCACAAAGGAGAGATCATTCAATCAGCGGAGCCAGTAGAAGTTTATCGAAACCCCGCCACGCACTTTGTTGGTAGTTTTATCGACAACCCACCGATGAATTTTATTACAGCCCACAGGAAAAGTGATTCCGAAGAAGGCAAGTGGTTAGTCATGGGTAAAACATTTGATGGACCCACAATCAACACCCCAGAGGTTAAATTTGCCATACGCCCAGAAGACTTGGCGATTGTTTCTGCCAGTGATGAAACAGGTTTTGCGGCAACCGTTCGCGTAGTTGAGCCACTTGGCGCCCATACTCTCGTTACCTGCAATGTTGACGGCACGCTCTTCAGAGTCATTGTCGATAGCAGTGTGAGGCCTGAATCCGGAGAAGTCCTTTATCTTAAGCCAGTTGCTGATCGTATTCGCTGGTTTGATTCCGCAACGCAATTAGCGATAGCCTGAATAAATCCAAGTAGGTTGAACTTGACTAACAACAAAGACGAAACTATCGCTGCGGCTATCGCCGTTTTGCGTCAGAATGACCGTGGCCACTATACCGTACCGACCCATGGTCTGTACCCCTTCCAATGGAATTGGGATAGTTGTCTGTCAGCCCTTGGCCAATCCCACTATGACGAAGATCGTGCTTGGACTGAGATTGAGACTTTGTTTGAGCATCAATGGGAAGATGGCATGGTACCTCATATTGTTTTCCACGAACCCGACGACGGATACTTTCCGGGGCCCGACGTTTGGCAAACTCATCGCCCTGTTCCAACTTCCGGCATTACTCAACCGGCTGTCGCTGGCTTCGCTATTCGTCGTCTGTATGACAGGAGCCCAGATAAGTCAAAAATAGCCACACGAGCAACAACGTTGCTTTCCAAAGTGAATCGTTGGCATGAGTGGTTTTATCGCTGCCGGGACCCTAAGGAAACCGGCTTGGTAGCGATTATCCATCCCTGGGAGGCGGGTCGAGATAATTCTGTTGACTGGGATGTTGCATTTGAAGAAGTACCGACTGAGGGCGTAATGCCGTTTACCCGGCGGGATACCACTCACGCAAATCCTGAGCATCGACCTACCCAGGCGCAATATGAACGGTATATTTGGCTCATTCAGCACTTTCGGAATCTGGGCTGGGACAATACTCAGTTGCATGACGCCTCACCATTTCAGATCGTTGACCCAGGTTTCAACGGAATATTACTGCGTTCATGCAGCGATATCGCAGACCTCGCCGCAGAACTTGGAGAGCAAAGCATTTCAAAATCCAGTGCCGCAATCGTGGAAAAAGGATTAGATGCCATGGAGAGTTTGTGGAGCGATGAATTCAATCAGTATTTGTGCATGGACCGACGCCGAAGCGAGTTGATACAAAGTCCATCTATTGCGGGACTATTAGCAATATTTGCGTATATTCGCCAAGACCGTGGAAAATGTATAGCAGCCCGAATCAGCGATCTTGGAACACGGGCAACCTATCTCGTTCCCAGCCATGACCCCGCAGCCCCTGAGTTTGACGGTTCCCGCTACTGGCGCGGTCCGGTTTGGCTCATTGTAAATTATATGATCGCCGATGGCTTGCAACGCATCAAGGAACACACGACTGCTGATGCAATAGTTCGATCCAGCCTTGAGTTAATCGCACATAATGGACTAGCGGAATACTACGATCCTCATACGGGGGCGGGCTGTGGTGGTGCCCAGTTCACCTGGACTGCGGCAATGGTTCTGGAGTTTTTGCAGATGCAAACCCCAAAGACAGAATGAATTTCGCCAGCATGGACACGCCAGATTTCTCCAGTAGTGAATTTCTATCTACCCATATCAAACAGACGCTGGCCTTTTACCATCCGCAGTGTATAGATCGAAAGAGCGGTGGCTTCTATCACTATTTTCGTGATAATGGGGAAATTTACGACACCGAAACACGCCATCTAGTAAGCAGTGCCCGTTTTGTTTTTAACTATGCCATGGCTGCCAGTAATCTGCATAACTCGGTGGAGGAACAAGCGGCATACCTGGAGGCGACCCAGCACGGTATTCGCTTCTTACGTCGGCAGCATCTTGACCCAGACCTAGACGGCTACGCTTGGGTTTTACATGGAGACACTGTCATCGATGGCACCAACCACTGTTACGGACTGGCGTTCGTTTTACTCGCCTACGCAACGGCACTCAAGGCCGGAATCCAGGAAGCAAAACAGTATCTCGAAGAATGTTTCAATCTCATGGAGAGACACTTTTGGGATACCAATTACGGCCTCTATCGCGATGAGATCAGTGCGGATTGGAAGACGGTTTCAACCTATCGAGGCCAAAATGCCAATATGCACAGTTGTGAAGCGATGATTGCGGCGTATCAAGCAACTGGCAACGAAGTTTATCTCGACCGGGCTTTCACCGTGGCACACAATATTTGCGTGCGACAAGCGAACCTAAGCGACGGTATGATTTGGGAACACTACCACGAGGATTGGCGCGTCGATCCAGACTATAATCGGGAGGATCCAAAGAACCTATTTCGCCCTTGGGGATTTCAACCGGGACACTTCACCGAGTGGGCAAAGCTGTTATTGCTATTGCGCGAATATCGTAAAGAGGAATGGCTACTACCGCTGGCTCGCGGTTTATTTGATACCGCGCTGGGAAAAGCTTGGGATTTTGAGAACGGCGGTATTTGCTATGGCTTCGCTCCGGATGGCAGCATTTGCGATAGCGACAAATATTTCTGGGTGCAGGCAGAGTCACTGGCCGCCGCCGCCATGTTAGGAGAAGCCCTAAATAACAATAATTACCGTGACTGGTATCAACGTATCTGGAATTATTCGTGGAACCACATGATCGATCACGAATACGGCGCTTGGTATCGAATTTTGAATCGACAGAATGAGAAGTATGATGCCCTAAAAAGCCCCGCAGGCAAAACCGACTACCATACGATGGGAGCTTGTTATGAGGCCCTCAGGACTTTGCATAGAGATAAGACAGGGGCCCAATACGGATAAAGATTATTCAGCGCCCTCATATTTACCAGTCTTAACTAATAAACATTGGCTTACTAAACAGATTTAACGGCGAATCATGTAACTTATCCATTGAACCACATCACGCCGATCATGAAGTGTGCCACACCAAGAAATTGAGCATGACAGGGCTGTCTTTATTACTCTCAACCGGCTAGGTGCGTCTCCACCGCTCAATAGAGCAAGTAGAGACGCACCATGCTCTTCGGCTCCGCCCAAACTCATTACAGAATCCAAAAAGGGGAAATCAATGGAAACCAGAACAGGCGTTTCGAAGTCTTATCGCGCAAAAAGTGTTGAAGAACAACAGGACGCATACGATAGCTGGGCTACCCAGTATGAAGCCGATTTGTGCGCTATGGGGTATCGTATACTTGGGATGATTGCGGCAACGTTTATCCGACACGTTCCGCCAGAGACTTCACCAATACTCGATGCGGGTTGCGGAGGTGGAATTCAATCAGAACCTTTAAAGATGCTGGGATATGAAGAAATAGTTGGTATAGACCTCTCCGACGGTATGCTTGAAGTCGCCCGATCAAAAAACATTTACTCAGAGCTACACCAAGCAACGTTGGGTGAGACTCTGGATTTCCCTGACAACTACTTTGGTGCCATCATTTCTGCGGGCACAATTACCCCAAAACATGCACCGCCCCATTCTTTTGACGAATTAATCAGGGTTGCTAAAACTGGAGCCCCTATTGTTTTCAGCATGCGTGACGATGCCTTACAAGAACCAGAATACCCAGCAATAATTAGTAAACTTGAAATCGAGGAAAAATGGGAATTCGCATTTAAGAGTTCAAGCTTCCACTCTATGCCATACGGTGAACCAGAAATTACACACCGAATTCATGTATACAAAGTCCGATAACACCTTATTTATTGACCAGACTTCGAAAGCTCAATGAATTAACCGCCCGTGTCAACGGGGTCAACACCATGACTCTTGCCCAGCCGGCCAAACCTGCTGAGCAGATAACAGAGGTGATTGAAAATAGACGTAGTACGTCTGAACAAAAAGGTGAGATACTAGGATCAGAATCATTACGACACTGACCCCAGTTCTGCCCCATTCTGGAATCTATTTAGCGCTCGGTCAGGGGAGGTAGCTCTGTCGCTGTTTGATCGCAGAAAAAACGCAGCCCTTCTAAAAATAAACTTGGTTCTTGGGGCGAAAAGCAGGCTGCAAAGTAACTGGCATTGGACGTCGTGGCCTGATGACCTCCTCCAGAGATGACGAATCGATCACTAAGTGTCGTTAGCACAATAATTGTTGAACTACAGTTGTTAGTCAGCACGTACCTGATCCTAGGCTCAGAGGAAGTTGAGACACTAATACAGTGGACAGCACTTACATTGCTGTTGTCACCTCCACCACCCGTTGTACTCGCATCTCCGCCGCCACCGCATCCGGTCAGAAAAGTGAGCAATAAGCTAACGCACAGCAGTTTTAGAGATGAATATGATCCGATTATTTTCATGATAGTTTTCCGTATATCCAAAACCTGAGTGGACTGATTTCACAATGTGATTGACATAGAAGAAAATTCAGCTATTCAGACTTTTGACAATGGAGTAACTTTCCTAATCCAGACTCACCGTTACTAAGAAAGTTCTGGCCAGTCTAATTGACTCGTCCAGATGTATTCAGCCACTCCTTGGTTAATTGATAATCGCACTTATTGCAGATCGAAAAGCAACACTGAGAATCCCTTACAACTGGGCCAAAAATTGGCTTTTACTAACAATAAGCAGGATTAATGCGTAGGAAAGCGCAAACAGGTTTCCCTCTCCCTTTTCCTAGCACTTATTCTACATACTTTATCCTTTATTTTATACCCTTTGGGAGGCCATTAAAGATCGCAACGGGCTTGACGCCGTCATTGGCCTCCCCGCCAACATTTTCTACGGAGTGGGCATTCCAACTAGGAATCATTACGACACTGACCTCAGTTATAAATCTGTGTTCAACCGATCATCCGTCTTTCTGATACACAGCCACCGGTTGGCCTAAAGATTCGAAATCCGGTTCAACCCCCAAACCCGGTTCGTCGGATGCATACAGTTTCCCACTTTTAGTTTTAGGTCCGGGTTTACCGGTCGTTTCAAGATTATAGCTGTGCAGGTCGGTAGTATTCACAAGAAACTCTTCCGGTGTTGACGCCGCAAAGTGCGAGATCACTCCGGTAGTGATTTCTCCCCCCCAAGTATCTTCACTGACCACTGGGATACGATTATCAATCAGGTAATCACGAACCCGACGTGCCTTTGATAGACCACCTAGGTTAGAAATTTTTAAGCAGACGACTTCAGCGGCGCGATCAGCAACCACACGCTGTGCCATGGCGATACCGGTAATGCATTCATCCAATTTCATCGGCAGGTCAGAGCGGCGACGAACCTGTAGGCATTCCTCATAAGTATGGCAGGGCTGTTCCATAATGTAGTCAAGGTCACGGGGGGCCCGGGCGACTTTTAGCGCTTCGTCAACATGCCAACCTTGATTAGCGTCAGCCAGCGCTTTCTCATCGCCGTTCAATGCACCCACCGTCCCATGGATACGATCAATATCAGTACGCCAGTCACTACCCACCTTAATCTGAAACTGCTTATAACCATCAGCCCGCAGGATATCCAACTCCTTGACCATGTCTGCCGGTGATTTTTGCGGTGCTGGACGATACATGGGCGCGCCATCCGTCAATTTTCCGCCAAGCAATAACCAGACGGGCTGTCCTGTCGCCTTGCCAAGAATATCCCAACAAGCCGCATCAAACGCCGCTTTGGCATAACCGTGGCCCTGGATCACATGATCCATCATACGCTCAATCCGAGCCAACTGTCGGGGGTCTTCTCCCAACAAAACCGGGGCCAATAACTTAGCAGCAGCCTCCGTCCCCTCCTGATGGGCCACCATGTAATTATCACCGCAGGGGCAAAACTCACCGCAACCGGATAAACCCGCATCGGTGTCGATAACAACAATCGTCGATGCGCCCGCTTTTATCACATTGCCACGGCCCCATACATACGCGCCCCGTTCGTAGTGTAAGGCTTTTTTGTAAACCGAAATTCTTGATATTTTCATCGTTGCTCTCCTATGGGATGCTACTCAAAATTCCACCTAAGCAAAGGGCAAAGGGCAAAGGGCAAAGGTACGCTAAGCGTGTTAGGTCGATCTTGGTACCCTAATCCGGTGCTCGTTAGCCGGCGTAAATGAAATGCTCGGGTTGCGACAAGACCGGATAGGGATATCGATTTCTTCTGTGCTTGGTCCCGGCTAAGAATCTCGTGTTCAAAGCAGGCAGAATCGAGGGGGATTTTCTTGATTTTCATAGTGATGAACCCGTTACAGTGGCGTCGTCCGCTAAGTATTTAACCATAAATAGCTTCAGGAGTTCCCAGACTACTTCTCACCCTGCCGATGTCAAACCCATTCACCGGCGTCGCAATACGAGCAGGTGCAGGGGAGTTTACCCCGCCCAGATTGGGCTCGATAGTTAACGGCTCGCGAAGATCACAACCCGCGATAAGCAATTCCTCTGGCGCACCTAGGGCAAGATTGAGGATTGCGGCACTGGCGATGTCGCCACACCACGGGCCGTCTATTCGCATACTCATTCCCGCTTTGACGCACGAGTCTCGCACCTCCCGCGCCAAGGTCAACCCACCAATCAGAGCCGGTTTAATGCAAATAGACTCAGCAATGTTATCGGCTATTGCTTTTTGGGCAGCCGCGAGGGTCTTACATGATTGACCATCCAGCATCACAGGCGTAACAGTTGCTCGGGCAACAGCGATATTGTCTTCATAGCGCTGACAAGGCTCTTCCCAAACCAGTCTGGGATCATGAATTTCCCTAGCCATTTCGAGTGCATCACTCAGCGACCACCCGCCATTGGCATCCGCCAATAAAGTCTGATAACTGGCCATACCATCCAGTACCGTTTTGATTTGCGCGTCGTCGTCTTTCAATAAGCCAACGCCAAGCTTAAGTTGAATCACGGTACGTTCCGGGCCCGCTATTTCAAGGCGTTCACGTATCCGATCTGGAGCGCTTTCTGAAATCGAGAAGTAGTCGTTAATATCTTCGGTTATTGCGCCGCCAAGAACGTCGGCAAATGAACAGTTTCGATATTGGCGCTGGATATCGAAATAAGCCGTTTCAAGACCAAATGCAATACCTTGCCAGGAATCGGTTTGTTGCACTTCCCTGGCGAACGCTGCCAGTGATTCAATATCCTGCCCGATAAAACTGGATAGAAAATCAGATTCATCAGATATTCGTTCTAAGCGATCTGCTTCAGGCAACGAGGGTGATAGAACGATTTCGCCTAAACCAGAGATTCCAGCTTGGGTGTGTACACAGATAATTCGCCCATACGCACATTCCTGCACGACATGTGACATCGCATAAGGGCCATCTCGAAATTTTGGCTCGAAGTTCCATACCTCAATCTTGCTGATTTTCACTTAACTTACCTATAGACGATAGTTCGGTTTCAGTATTCGCTGTAAAGCCATGTCGCATACTGCCAGAGTAGAAACTTACAACCGTTAAGCTGATATTTATGGTTGCACCACAATGTTGCCAACATTTTTTTTCGCAATAAATGCTTCCTGAGCCTGAGCAAGATTCTTTAGCGGAAAGGACTGCGCCAATAGCGGCTTTAACAAATCCTGATCAATCAAACCAACCAGCCGCTGCATCGTCCCGGGCGGCACAATCGTCGCTCCGGTCAGCTGCAGATCCTTGTACACCAACTGTCGCAGATCAAAATCCACCATCGGCCCAGCAATACAGCCAGAGGTCGAATACCGCCCACCCTGACGCAGCGCATTAATCATGGGCATAAACATGCCACCCCCCACTACATCCAGCGCCACATCCACCACCCCACCCGCGGCATCACGAATCGCTTCTTCAAGATGGCCAATATTGCGATCAATAATCGCCTCAGCACCGAGCTCCAACAAACGGTCTGCTTTCGACGTTGAAGCAATACCAATCACCCTCGCACCTCGCAATCGACACAATTGAATCGCCGCAGATCCCACGCCCCCCGAAGCTCCAGCGATCACCACTGTTTCACCGGGTTTCAGACCGCTGCGGGACACTAGATTTTCTGCCGTGGTATACGCACAGGGAAACGTGGCGAGCTCAGCGTCTGATAAATCACTACACACCGAAATCGCGTTCTCCGTTCGCACTTTGGTGTATTGCGCATACCCACCATCGCACTCCGAGCCGAAGTACAAAGAACGTGCCGTATCCATCCAGTCACCTACTCCTAGCAACCAAGGATCAATCACTACCCGGGCACCTATTCTCGACAGATCAACCCCATCACCAACCGCCACGATAACCCCAGCCACATCCGCACCCTGAATTCGCGGAAACGTGACAGCAGCGCTACCCCAGCTACCGGTATCAGCCTCCGCATCAGCAAAACCACCTTTACCCCCGCTATCGGTCATACCCTCGGTCACGCTTTTTGAGTACCAAGCCGTGCGGGTATTAATGTCGGTATTGTTCAGACCACAGGCAGCCACTTTAACAACCACCTCACCGCTAGCCGCAACCGGCACTGGCCAGTTTTCACGATACTCCAGCTTATCCAGCCCACCATGCCCGGTCAGCACCACAGCACGCATTGTCGCGGGAAGTTCACTCATCACATTCTCCAAAGTCTTTCTTTACTGCCTCATAAATTAACCGCCCAAAATGCTGTTGCACCGGATCCCAGTGGGGTGACAGCACCCCACCATCAATGCAAGCTTCAACGGGGTCAAGTCTTGAATTATGAATTAAGCTAGGATCAGCCGCAATTACAAAGTAGGATCAAGAACTTGGCGGGATATCTAGCAAACAGGTAGTGTAATCTGAGGTCTGTAATTTAGCTTTCTATTGCAGCTTCGCTATTGGCTTTGGCGGAGTGAACGTAGAGAGCGAAGCCAAAGCCGGTTTTTCTGGATTAGGTGTTGAATGTTGAGCCATCAAGTCGTTCCATGTTTGTGACTTACGCAAATGTGGAGACAACCCAATGACCCAACCTGATTACCCTAACCTATATGAAGTAGTGATGGAACAATTGATTCAACATGGCCCCCAGGCTTTTCGTGATGTCATTACCGCGATGATGAATCAGGCCATGCAGATTGAGCGGTCTCAGTTTCTGGGTGCCGCCCCTCACGAACGCAGCAACGACCGTCAGGGCCATGCCAATGGATTCAAACCCAAACTGGTGGACACGACTCTTGGGACACTGAATTTGTCGATACCCAAGACCCGTAACCACGGTGAGTCCGGGTTTTATCCACACAGTCTGGAACAGGGACGACGCAGTGAGCGCGCGTTGATGCTGTGTGTGGCTCAGATGTACGTTAGTGGTGTCAGTACGCGCCGTGTGGAGAAGGTACTGGATCTGTTCGGTATTGAGAAAATATCTTCGACTCAGGTGTCCCGTGCAACGGCTTTGCTGGACGATGCTCTATCGGTTTGGCGTGACCGGGCCCTTGGAGAGATTCGGTATCTCGTACTGGATGCGCGTTACGAACGGGTCAGGATGGATCATGAGGTGGTGGATGCGGCGGTGCTCAGTGCGGTGGGTATATTGCCGGATGGCAGACGCAGTGTACTGGGCGTGCAGATCGCGACCAGTGAAGCGGAGATCAACTGGCGGGAGTTTTTACAGTCTCTGGTAAAACGGGGGATGCACGGCATCATCTACATTGCCAGTGATGACCACGCGGGCCTCAAAGCAGCGAGACGTGCCGTGTTTCCGGGGGTACCGTGGCAACGCTGTCAGTTTCATCTGGCACAGAACGCGATTAATCATGCCCCAACGGCAAAGGTTCGTAGCCGGATTGGTGGTGAACTGCGTTCGGTGTGGAATGCGACGGACGAGGCATCTGCCCGCGCTCAGTTGGAGCAACTGGCGGCCCGTTACGAGTCAGACTGCTCGAAGCTATCGCAATGGCTGCTCGATAACGTTCCTGAAGGATTGACCGTGTTCAATTTACCGGAATCGCATCATCGAAAGATGAGAACGACGAATGGAATTGAGCGTCCGATCCAGCAGGAAATTAAACGGCGAACCCGGATTGTCCGGGTCTTCCCGAACGACGCATCTTTACTCAGGCTTGTCAGTGCCATTCTCGTTGAGATTGACGATGAATGGAGCAATGCCGACAAGCGATATATCGTGTGGAACGACAATAATGACTCAAACTAAACCGAAGTTACAGACGTAGGGTTGCACAATCAGCAAACAGAAGTACGTAAAATCGAAATCGATCAGCGATTTCACTACCAAGGGAAGGCAAAGAAATCAATGCATTGTCGATGCTGACAGGAACAGTGCGAACAGATTCAAAAAGTTAGGTGATTATTTTGAATCATTACGACACTGACCCCAGTTCTCCACACACTTGCTGAATATGAATTAATGTATTATCAACAAGACGAGTCTGCGAATGCTGCATGGCTCAAACTAAACTGTCTCAGATACTCCGAAGCGATTCATAGATTTGAAAATCGATTTAAAACAAATAGAGGCCTTTATTTGGGTTGCTGACTTAGGCAGCTTCCGCAAGGCCGCAGCCCGACTGAATACTACTCAGCCAAATATCTCTGCTAGGATCTCCCGCCTTGAAAAGTTATTGAACGTAACGTTAATGGAGAGGGATGCAGGTTCCGTACGTCTTACAACTCGGGGAGTAGAGCTATTGGCCAAGGCTCGGAATATTTTGAGGGAAACAGAGAACTTTATTTTAGCAGCGGATGATCATTCACTATTTAATGACGTTCTGAAGCTAGGTGTAACGGAGATGATAGTACAAACCTGGTTACAGGAATTTCTGCTTAATCTCAAATATGAATTTCCGGATCTCGTTGTTGAGATTACGGTGGATTTGTCAAAGAGCCTTGAAAGTGAACTATTCGACAAAGGCATTGACCTCGCAATACAAAACGAACCGTTTAGTCGAGATAGCTCTGAATGTTTGCCATTAGGACAGTATCCAATGATCTGGGTCGCGTCTCCTTCCTTGGGTATTCAAACTAAAAAGACCGTCAGCGTTGAAGGCATTGTCGCTTATCCGATATTGACCCATGCCCGTGATACTCGTCCATATGAGCAGGTAGTCAATCATTTTTCTGGCAAGAAAGTATCGAAACCTCAGTACGTCTCTTCGAGTAATTTGTCCGCATGCATACAAATGGCAGTTGATGGATACGGTGTAGCGATTGTTCCAGCTGCGATGGTTGAGGATATGCTTGTTAAAGGGGAGCTAATAAAAGTCAATTATTCCTGGCAACCTAAAGACCTTTCGTTCTTTGCTCGTTACGATGCATCTAAAACTGGCTTTGTAGTGAAAAGAGCTTCAGAAATTTCTAGAAAAACGTCTCGAAAATTTCTGGGAATTCATGATGACTAATTGCTTATACATCAAGCAATAGGATAACAAATATTTATTCTATATATTGATATAAACAATTTTTAGTTATTCTAATGTTGCCGATATACTTTCTTATTTGAACGTATATGGGTCAAATAGATGCAAAGAGCACGAGTTCGTCTAGGAGTAGATATTGGTGGAACCTTCACCGATGTTGTTATCGAAGTTGAACAGAAGCAATTCTCTGCAAAAATTCTTACCACGTACAGTGCACCGGAAGATGCAATTGTCGAGGGGTTGCATCGAGTCTGCAAGCTCGCTGATGTCAATCCAGGATCAATAAATCAAATCATTCATGGAACGACGCTGGCTACGAATTCTTTAATTGAAAGAAGAGGCGCAAAAACAGCGCTAATCACAACGAAAGGATTCAGGGATGTCATTGAAATGCGCAGCGAGTCACGATTTGAGCAATATGATCTAAATCTGACATTGCCTGACCCGCTGCTTCCTAGAAATCAGCGCTTTTGCGTTAACGAACGCATTAGTGCGCAGGGAGATGTCCTTATACCCATCGAAAGAGTAGAGGTTGAAAAGTTAATTGAGCGCATTGCCTCCGATGAATATGAAAGCATAGCTATTGGGCTAATCCATTCCTACCTAAACACCGAGCACGAGAAGCTGATACGGGATGTAATAAAAGAAAAATTACCCTACGTTTCAGTTTCTCTTTCATGCGAAGTATCCCCTCAGATGAGAGAGTATGAACGGTTTAATACAGTTGCCGCCAATGCATACATTAAACCGATGATGAAAAGCTACCTAGGACGCTTGGAAGATCGGCTTAAGAAAGAGGACGTCAATTGTCCAGTATTTATGATGCATTCCGGTGGTGGAATTATTTCTATAGAGAGTGCCGCTGAGTTTCCCGTAAGGCTGATTGAATCGGGCCCAGCAGGCGGTGCTGTATTTGCAGCACACATCGCTGCACGTTATGGGCTTGAAAAAGTATTGTCTTTCGATATGGGAGGAACAACAGCAAAAATATGTCTTATTAAGAACCAGACACCTAAAACGAGCCGTGTGTTTGAAGTAGCAAGAACCTATCGGTTTAAAAAAGGATCCGGAATGCCCATTTCAATTCCTGTCATTGATATGGTTGAAATAGGGGCAGGTGGCGGCTCATTGGCGCATGTTGATTCGATGAGGCAAATACGTGTAGGTCCGGAGTCTGCGGGCTCTGAACCAGGTCCGGCTTGCTACGGACGTGGTGGAGATCGACCAGCCGTAACGGATGCAGATTTGGTGTTGGGAAAGTTGGATGCAGATAATTTTGCAGGCGGTTCGATCAAACTTAAAAATCAAAATTCTGAATCTGCTCTATTGTCTGGTATTGGCGAAAAATTAGATATGAGTGCGGTTACTGCCGCTTACGGCTTGTGTGAAGTTGTAGATGAAAACATGGCGAATGCGGCAAGAGTTCATGCCGTTGAAAACGGTGAGGACTTATCAGAGTACACGATGATTGCTTTTGGCGGTGCGGCACCACTACATGCAGGACGATTATGTGAAAAACTGGGAATTGATCGTCTTTTGGTTCCGCCAGGTGCCGGCGTTGGTTCGGCTATTGGGTTTTTACGAGCGCCATTTAGTTTCGAAGCAAATCGCAGTGTATATATGAAGTTAGCTCGTTTTGACCCTAAGTCGATCCGGTTACTAGATTGTGCAACCCTACGTCTGTAACTTCGGTTTAGTTTGAGTCATTATTGTCGTTCCACACGATATATCGCTTGTCGGCATTGCTCCATTCATCGTCAATCTCAACGAGAATGGCACTGACAAGCCTGAGTAAAGATGCGTCGTTCGGGAAGACCCGGACAATCCGGGTTCGCCGTTTAATTTCCTGCTGGATCGGACGCTCAATTCCATTCGTCGTTCTCATCTTTCGATGATGCGATTCCGGTAAATTGAACACGGTCAATCCTTCAGGAACGTTATCGAGCAGCCATTGCGATAGCTTCGAGCAGTCTGACTCGTAACGGGCCGCCAGTTGCTCCAACTGAGCCAGGGCCGATGCCTCGTCCGTCGCATTCCAGACCGAACGCAATTCGCCACCAATCCGGCTACGAACCTTTGCCGTTGGGGCATGATTAATCGCGTTCTGTGCCAGATGAAACTGACAGCGTTGCCACGGTACACCCGGAAACACGGCACGCCTTGCCGTCTTCAAACCCGCGTGATCATCACTGGCAATGTAAGTGATGCCATGCATGCCTCGTTTCACCAACGACTGTAAAAACTCCCGCCAGTTGATCTCGGCTTCACTGGTGGCAATCTGCACACCCAGTACACTGCGTCTGCCATCCGGCAATATACCCACCGCACTGAGCACCGCCGCATCCACCACCTCATGATCCATCCTGACCCGTTCGTAACGCGCATCCAGTACCAGATAACGTATCTCGCCAAGACCACGATCCCGCCATACTGACAAGGCATCGTCCAGCAAAGCCGTTGCACGGGACACCTGAGTCGAAGATATTTTCTCAATACCGAACAGATCCAGTACCTTCTCCACACGGCGCGTACTGACACCACTAACGTACATCTGAGCCACACACAGCATCAACGCGCGCTCACTGCGTCGTCCCTGTTCCAGACTGTGCGGGTAAAACCCGGACTCACCGTGATTACGCGTCTTGGGTATCGACAGATTTAGCGTCCCAAGGGTCGTGTCCACCTGTTTGGGTTTG